>MDTB01232270.1_pt1 | contig 281752 bp, 239 predicted proteins | sample 811161 | NCBI WGS metagenome assembly MDTB01 (sample SAMN05326650, study PRJNA326480) | marine metagenome | isolation source: seawater | place: Mediterranean Sea | collected 2009
CACCTTAGTAATCGCAGCCGTTAACGTCGTTTTACCATGGTCGACATGACCAATAGTCCCAATGTTACAGTGCGGCTTCGTACGCTCAAATTTTTCCTTGGCCATGGTATATAAACTTCCCGTCTAAAAGTGTTTCTAACCAATTCCGCTGTCCCGTATAGCCCAACGAGAACTAAATAAGTGGAGGCTGGAGCGGGTGATGGGAATCGAACCCACGTAACCAGCTTGGAAGGCTGGGGCTCTACCATTGAGCTACACCCGCTGTTAAAACCCCCATGACCGTTTTGCGCGGCCGCGCAGATCATCCTGTTCAAAGACCTCCAACACCCACCGATCTAATTCCGCCGCCCTCTCGACGTGATGGTGGAGGGGGTTGGATTCGAACCAACGTAGGCTTACGCCAACGGGTTTACAGCCCGTCCCCTTTAGCCACTCGGGCACCCCTCCTTCAAACCAGCCGAAAATTTCGAGCCGACACACACACCGGCGAGCCCGAAATATGAGAATTTACAGCCGATTGTCAATGTCAAAATCGCACACATACCACCTCAAGGGCTCCGAACGGCAAACGCCAGAATAAAACTCATACAGACAATTTACACAAAGCGTGTTAAAGCAAATCATGGTTAAACGCATGTCTTCACTTAGATCAAGCTCAGGAAATTCGCTGCGCGCTCGCTATCCGCACAGCTATCACCAACATCGAAGAGATAGGGTTGCTGGTGGAGATGATTATTGGATTTTTGGAACCCATGCAGCACTAGCCGCGCTCTCAAACCCAGATAGAGAATGTTCAGAAATCCGTGTAACTCATGGTTTTGCAAAAGCTAATCAGAATCGCAGAGAGCTAGAGGGGGCCTTTATTGTAGACTCTGAGCAATTAGATAATCTACTACCTGTAGGGTCTGTCCACCAAGGTATTGCAATGCGAACGCGTCCCCTCTTAAGCATTTCGATAAAGGATTTTCTTAACGCAATTTCACCCACAGCTCGGGTCTGCGTTTCGATTCTGGATCAGGCAACCGATCCACGCAACATTGGTGCTATTTTGCGCTCAGCCGCAGCGTTCGGTGTCAAAGCCTTAATTGTGCAAGACCGCCACACACCGCGCGAAACAGGTGCAATGGCAAAAGCTGCGTCTGGGGCTTTAGAGCAAGTTCCAATTATTAGGGTAACCAATCTAGCTCGGACTATGGGGTTTCTAAAAGCCAATGATTTCTGGTGTGTTGGACTTGATGGAAACGCGAATAAAACGTTTTCGGAAGTTAACTTTAGTCAGCGCACGGCTCTGATTTTTGGTTCAGAAGGTGAAGGTATGCGTCGCCTAACCCAAAAAAACTGTGACCTAAGGGTCAAAATCTCAGTAACAAGCAGGGTTGAGAGCCTCAACCTTGCAAATGCAGTAGGTATTTCGTTTTATGAGTGGGCTCGTTAGAGACTGACAGCATAGAACTTGATGTATATAAGAAGGAAAGGACTAACCATCGAAAAATTTACATAGCTTTTATGGCCGCCTTAGCTCAGATGGTAGAGCAGTTGATTTGTAATCATCAGGTCGGGGGTTCGATTCCTCCAGGCGGCACCATAACCCGTGTTTAACGTGCCTCATAATCCACTCCCATTTTGCGATTTTGGGATATCACAATATCCATCATTTTAGGAGTAGCCAAGTTAAGGTTATTCATAATGTTAGCGTAATCAGTTGAACACGATACCTGCAAACGGGGGTTAAAGGCTTGTTCTTCTGCGATTGTTGAGACTGTATCACCTTTATAATCATGTCCTGGATAAACCAGGGTGTGGCCAGGAAGTTTAAGCAACTTATTAAAGATTGAGTCGTATTGTTGGTACGGACAACCCGCCTGAAAGTCTGTCCGCCCGGTTCCTCGGATAAGCAATGTATCACCGGTGAAAACACAATCATTTAATCGAAAAGAACATGAGTCCTCAGTATGACCTGGGGTATAAATTACTTCGACCCGCAAATTATCAACCTTTAAGGTTTCGCCTTCTTTTACTTTGAGTGAAACCGCCTCAACCGCTGCTCTCTCGCCCATAACGGTTGCACAGTTATACAATTTTGATAGTTTACCTAAGCCAGTGACATGATCAGCATGAAGATGAGTATCTATAGCCAATGCGAGCTTGACATCTAACTCACGTAGTACGCGAACAAAATGATCCAGCTTTTCAAAAACCGGATCGATTATCAGCGCCTCCCCCCCCACTCTATTTGCTATTATATAAGTATACGTGCACGATTTAGCATCGAATATTTGACGTAATTGCATTTATAACATCTCCAGATATCGCTAGTAAATTGCGGGGGCACCCTGTTATTCTTATTTCCAATGTATATTGAAATTTTAAACACTATGTATTTTGATAGGCTAAAAATATACTACCGACTGGTTTTGTTCGCCCCCGTTGAAATACATTTTTGATAAAATCACTAAAGATTTAATATAGAAAATTTTTTAATCGGGATGCCTAGACATTCCAAGACACTATCCCCGGTCAAAACCAGTAATTAGATGATTAAAAAGTGTCCTCTGATGACCCGGACGCCTCACTATTTGAGCAGGAATTCTTTTGTCAAAATTAAGGAAACTAACTTTCGCTCTCTGTAACTAGTTATCGAAAAAGTCTCGCCTCACCATCTTAAGCTTTCGAAGCCACGTGACTGTAGTAATGCCATAGCATTATAGCTGCTGTCGTTCGTTGCGGTTTCCATCGTTGCGCAATATTAGCTAAATTTGAAGGACTTAGTCTATTTTTATAATTCAAAAGCTGTCCTGCCGCTACTTGCAACGCTAGGTCTCCAGACGGAAAAATATCCTTACGGGCCAAAGCAAACATAAGATAAATTTCTGCGGTCCAAGTTCCTATCCCAACCACACTAGTGAGAACTGATATTGCCTCTTGATCAGACATGAACTCTAATTTTTTGAGATTTAATTTACCGCTTTCGATATGGTGAGCTAACGCCCTTGCGTAGCGTATTTTTTGTTTACTGACCCCACAGCTACGAAGATCCTCTTCAGGTGCGCTTAAAACCTTTTGGGGCGAAGTGTCGACGAGGTAACTGTTAAGCCTTTTCCATATCGCAATTCCTGCGTTAGTGGAAACCTGTTGTGAAATAATGGAACGGAGTAATGTTGAGAAGCCAGGATCACGACCCCGCGGTTCAGGGAAGCCAAATTGTTCTATAACGCTGGCCATAGCCAAATCTGAGTCTACGAGATCGTCTATAGCGTCACGCAAACCCTGTTTTGTATTAATCATCTCAGCTCTTCAACAGGCTTTACACCAAATATATCAAGGCCGGATGCTATCACTGTTGAGACGCCTCGCACTAAAGCAATACGGGCGAGTGTTCCATCTTGATCATTTCGCTGAATAAACCGAAGTGAGGCATCATCACGCCCTTTGTTCCATAATCCATGGAACAGTTCAGCAAGGTCGTTCAAATAATAAGCAATTCTGTGGGGCTCACGGGCTTGCGCCGATGTTTCTACAGTCTGTGGCCAAGCGGCCAAATGGCGAATTATATCTAACTCTGCCGGGTTATTTAGCAACCCAATGGGTGCTTTCGCCAATTTCTTGCGGGAGATATCTTCAGCGTTGACAACTTCGAGTGCATTGCGCAGCACCGACTTGCAGCGAGCATGAGCGTATTGAACATAAAACACCGGGTTATCACGTGTTTGCTCTACAACCTTTTCAAGGTCAAAATCCATTTGCGTATCACTCTTCCGCGTGAGCATATAAAAACGCACAGCATCTGTGCCAATTTCGTCGATTAAACCCCGCAAAGTAACAAATGTCCCTGCCCGCTTAGACATCCGCACCGGCTCCCCACTTTTTTTCAGGTGCACAATCTGGCAGAGACAAATATCCAACGGATCATCAAGGCCAGTAATAGCCGATACGGCGGCTTTCATGCGTTTGACATAACCCCCATGATCAGCGCCAAAGACATTTATCATTTGTTTGAAGCCACGTTGATACTTATCGTAATGATAAGCCACATCATTAGCAAAATAAGTCCAGCTTCCATCGGATTTTTTTAAGGGTCTATCAACATCATCCCCGAATGCCGTTGACCTAAACAAAGTTTGCGAACGAGGTTCCCAATCATCCGATTTCTTGCCTTTTGGTGGGTCTAACACTCCGACATATATCAAGCCTTGGTCTTGCAGAATTTTAAAGACTTTATCGACCTCACCAGAATCAATAATTGCCTGCTCTGATCTGAATATCTCTTGCCTGATACCAAGATGTATGAGATCTTCACGGATATTATTCATCATCATATCAACAGCTACCGACCTAAAGAGTTCCAACCAATCTCGCTCTGGGGCATTAAGCCATTTTTCCCCCTCCGTCTCCGCGAGTCTCTGGCCTACAGGAACCATATACTCGCCCGGATAGAGTCCTTCAGTAAAAGTTTCTATAACCTCGCCTAAAGCCTCGCGATAACGAAGGTGCGCAGAACGCGCCAAAGCATCAACTTGGGCACCAGCATCATTAATGTAGTACTCAGTAGTTACGTCGAATCCAGCCTTTTCCAATAACTTAGCTAAAGCATCGCCTGTGACAGCACCTCTCGCATGGGCCACATGCAAGGGCCCTGTTGGATTAGCCGAAATATATTCAATATTAACTTTTTCACCGAAACCAATACCGCTCTCACCATAGTCAATACCGGCTGTAAGGATAATGCGCAATTGATCATGCCAGTAACACGCCGAGATTTTAAGATTTATGAAACCCGGACCCGCGACCTCGGCGCTGTCGACACTTGTCAAGGAACCCAATCTGACCGCAAGTTGCGCCGCTAATTCGCGTAGGCCAATGTTTGCCGCCTTCGCCAACAACATGGCGGCGTTAGTTGAAATATCACCGTGTCCTCTTTCGCGCGGCAATTCAACCGAGATCCGCGACGTGTCAGGTAGATCTACAAAGACTCCTTCATCAAAAAGGGATTGGATTACCCGCTGTATTTCAAATCTAAAAGTCTCAAAAATGTTCATTAACTAATCTGATTCCTATGAGGTTTCTCGGTTACATATTCAGCTCGTGAAGCGGCAATAACTTGCTTGGGTGATACGCCAACCAGCGATATCTATCAAGTCGCGTAGTGCAGTTGGGGTTGTCGAAAGCCGCATTTTTATGCCAATATCAAGTGGTGAAACAAAAAAAATTCGAAATTCACCGAAAAAAGCTTCAGTGTCTTAAGCAACAGTTGCTATCAGACTCTAAAAGTACTTATTTAACGCGCAAACCGGTAGAATTAGATCAAACTACTGTCGGCCGACTATCACGGATAGATGCTCTACAAGTTCAAGCGATGCAAGTGGAGACTGAGCGCCGCAGAAAAATTGGACTTCAACGGATTGCGGGGGCACTAAAACGTCTAGCCGAAGAAACCTTTGGGGATTGTTTAATTTGTGGGGAAAAGATTGAGGTTAGACGTTTAAATCACGACCCTACAGTGACCTCTTGCATCACCTGTGCACGCGAGAGTAGGTAACTGCTGTAAATTAGAGTTTAATGCGGCTCGGCTTTTGATCCTTTCGGCATAACTCATGAAAACGATAACTTAGCAATCCCATTGAGAAAACTGTCGCAATACCAACTCCCTGAAACATTCCAGCAGCTCCCTGGCCCATCGGAAACATTAAGTACCAAGTTACTGGAATCATTACGCCAAAAAAAGCAACCGTTTGCAATATGCAAGGTATCCAGACATCTTGGCGCCCCCTAAGCGCATTAGCCATGACTGCCTGCCCACCATCACTTACAAGAACCAGCGCCACCCAAAATACCAAAGGAACAGCAAGAGCCTCAACACGATAATCCGTCGTAAACAACCTAATCAAAAATTCATCCATTAAAATCATAGTGATTCCCATAATCGTGGTCATTAAAACTGTCAAAATAAGCCCGGTCCATCCGGCGATCACCATGTCTGTGGGATCTTTCCTTCCATGTGCATTCCCAACACGCACCGCTGTCGCCGCACCAAGACCAATTGCGACCATAAAGGATAAAACCAATAAGTTAAAAGATGCCGCAAATGCGGCTAAGGGCAGTGGCCCAAGCCATCCCGCAAATTGTTGTACTGCAGAAAAAGCACCGGACTCAGTGAATAAACTTACCCCTGTCGCGTAACCCAACCTCCGTTGATTTTGCCAAGCTCGCCAACCACCACGAGCCCGTTTTAGTACCGCAAACTTATGACCATCTCGCATAACTAACACATAAGCGACCATTCCCAATGCAAGAAACCATCGTGCCGCAGTACTTGCTATTGCAGCCCCCTCTGCCCCGTTTGGAAACCTCGACAGTTCTCCAGAAATTAAAAGCCCATTTAAGCAACCATTGATAATGTTCGCTATGATCATGAATACAAGACCAGGGATCGGTCGCCTAATCCCCTCGAGAAAAAAACTACAGGATAAAAAAAGAAGATGTCCGGGGACACCCAATCCCAGAAGAAACACAATTTTGCCACCTTTGGTCGCGAGCTCAGTCGTTTGTCCTGCAGTAATGAGAATAATCTCACCAAAGAAGCATATCCCAACGGCGGTCACGCCTAACCAAAAGGAATAAACTAGAGATCTTCGCCAGACTCGCCCGCACTCAAAATAGTCACCTGCACCGAAGCTATGAGCAGATAAAACTAACGTGCCCATTATCAGACCAAGTGAAGTCACGACGAGCGGTTGAACAAGTGATAGCCCTATTGCCATGTAACCCAATTCGTAGGCATTGAATCGACCCAGCATTACTGTATCTACAATGATGATCAGCACCATACCAGACCGCGCCAATACTATGGCAGGTGCAAGACGAAGCATCTCGCTAACGTGCTGGATCAGTTGATCGATGAGCTTGTCTTCTCTCCAAACACGAGGGTTAACCATAAATCATTTGCGCCAATCCATGCCCATGTAGTTGATTATTGCTGTTTAGGCTCGACATCCCTGTAATATTGACTTCCAAATAGGCACTTTAGCTCCGCTTAAAATTCAATACGTTGCTCAAAACTTCACGTATGCCCAAGAATGTATAACTATTTATACACCTCAAATGATTTTAATACCGCTCGATGAAGCTAAGGCACATTCTTCCTGTTGCCTCGCTTTCTCAGACTAAAAAAGCTGAAAAAGCGCGTAACTATCATTCATGATCTAAAAAAGTAAAACGACTCGCCACAATTTTTTAGAAAGTTCACACGTTTATTGCCTTAACATAAAAACTGAATGATCTTTGAGATGTATCCCCCAAAGGGCCAATGTTTTGAATTGATATAGAAGGTTAGCAAGATTGCCCAGTTTGCGAGTAAGCCCCCAAGCCTTATACATCAGATCAACGAGCCTTTCAGTTCAATTTCCCATAACCATTCCGACCTCAAAAACTAAAATATCGGTAAGATACAGTCCCCTTTATAAGATATAAATTATAACTTTATTCTCTCTTCAGTACGAATAACCGACAGCTCGATGAAATTGAAAAATACAATGGCCGTCAAAGCGCCTGCTCCTTCGTTTCTGAAAATCGTAACTCCGGCCAGTCTTGTTGAGCTTTAGTCATGTGCCATGCATTACGGGCTAAAAAAACGGAAGCACCATCATGATCTTCGGCCATGGCTGAATAATTATCATCGCTAAATTTTTTAATCTCTAATAAATCGTCACACTCGACCCAACGCGCCGTGTATAAATCAGTTAATTCAAACTGAACCGGCACATCGTACTCAGTGCGGATGCGTTGAGCTAAAATTTCAAACTGCAACCCACCCACTACACCAACTACCCAATCACCGCCGATACTGGGCTTGAAAACCCGTGCCGCACCCTCTTCCGCTAGTTGAATCAAAGCGCGCGCAAGATGCTTGGCACGCATAGGGTCTTCAGGCCGCACTTTTCTTAGAAACTCTGGCGCAAAAACTGGAATCCCGCGAAATCGTAACCCTTCACCCTCGGTTAATGTATCCCCAATCCGTAAATTCCCATGGTTCGGAATCCCAATAATATCTCCTGCCCATGCCTCCTCCGCAAGTTCACGGTTACTAGCTAAAAACAGTTGGGCATTATGCACGCTTAACGTTTTTCCTGAACGCACATGATACATTTTCATGCCGCGCCTATAGCGCCCCGAGCAAATTCTCACAAATGCGATTCTATCGCGGTGCTTTGGATCCATATTAGCTTGGATTTTAAAAACGAAGCCGCTCATTTTTATCTCGGAGGGCGTTACTACCCGCTCCAAAGCGGACTGCGGTCGGGGGGCAGGTGCATTAATCACCAATCCATCAAGTAGTTCCCTTACACCAAAATTATTTAGTGCGCTGCCAAAGAATACTGGCGTCAAATGACCATCTAGGTAGGCTTCAAGGTTAAAAGCTGGGCAAAGTCCACGTGCCATTTCTGTTTCCTCACGGAGCTTGGTAACCGCGTAATCTGGCAGAAGATGATCAAGCTTTGGGTCATCTATCCCAAGGCAACGCTCACCCTCATCCGGACGCCCTTGCCGCGAGCGACCAAGCAATACCAACCTATCTTTAATAAGATCGTAGCACCCTAAAAAATCCCGCCCCATCCCAATGGGCCAACTGGTTGGGGTCACATCTAAAGCAAGTGCCTGCTCAACCTCATCTAAAATATCGAAAGGATCACGAGCTTCACGATCAAGCTTATTTACAAAGGTAACGATAGGAACATCCCTTAAACGACACACCTCAAATAACTTTCGGGTCTGGGGTTCAATACCCTTTGCCGCATCAATTACCATCACAGCTGAGTCAACTGCGGTAAGAGTACGATAAGTATCTTCGCTAAAATCTTGGTGACCAGGGGTGTCTAGAAGATTAAACGTGCATCCGGAATACTCGTATGTCATAACCGAGGATGTAACAGATATACCCCTCTCCCGTTCAACTTTCATCCAATCCGAATGAGCGCGACGTTGCTCGCCCCGCGCTTTCACAGCTCCTGCAAGCTGTATAGCACCCCCAAACAGTAACAACTTTTCAGTTAAAGTTGTTTTACCAGCATCAGGGTGCGAAATAATCGCGAAGGTGCGTCTGCTGGCAATAGCAGTAGGCATATCGCTCACGGGCTTCTCATTAACGGTTAAAACTGCTTGTTCAATTGCTGAATTTAACCTCTCAATAGGAAATGACCAGGTGTTTATTATCCAAGCCCTCTTATCAATCTTGATTTTCGTCTAATACTGCGCCAGATGGCACCATAACAAAGCCAAGACGCTAGATAACAATTCGCATTTCAACGCATCATCAAAAAGCATCCACACAGAAACATCTGGAACCCTACTGCAGGGACCTCAATATAACTCAGAAGTTTTCGACATCAAAATTCTATGGAGTTTTTGCCCCTTCGCCCAGTATGTTAACAAACTTTTCAACTAACGATGAGTGGCCAAAAATGCTTGTTTAGACCCAGCTTTCAAAAACTGAATCGCACAACCGAGTATCCTATCGCCATTAGGATAACGGGGAACATTTATTGCTGGACAGCGCGCATCCATCAGAATATTTGTGTTTTGGGCATCTTTATTTAAATCAGCTGGAATAGAGCCCGGTAAATCACTTTCACGCTTTTGTTCGGCTCTGTTTGTTTCAGAAAAAATTGTAATGTCTGGCGTGATACCTCGCGCCTGAATAGTGTTCCCATCTGGACCATAATACAGAGCAGTAGTTAGACGTATAGCGCCTTCTTGAGGCATGGGAATTATAGTTTGAACGGACCCTTTTCCAAAGGACCTTGTTCCCAATACGGTTGCGCGGGCATGAAACTGTAACGAGCTTGCAACGATTTCAGCGGCAGATGCCGAACCACCGTTAATTAAGACAACCATTGGCACACCCCTCGCCATATCTCCTCTCTCAGCAAAGAAACTGCGTTGGGAGTTATCTAAACGGCCTCTTAAAGATACAATCTCACCGTGGTTTAAAAAAGCATCAGATAGAAGAATAGATTGATCTAGTAGGCCTCCAGGATTATTTCGTAAATCAAGAATGATCCCTCTAGGCTCCCGACCTAACTTTGCACGAATGTCAGAAAATGCCCGCTTAATACCGCCCTCTAAACGCTCTGAAAAGCGACTAACGCGAACATAACCAATACGTTCGAAGGTGCGCCAACGAACAGCACGGACTTGAACAAGGGCCCGCACCAAATTAACCTCAAAATCATTCCGTCCACTTCGACGCAATGTTAATGTAATTTCGGTTGAGGGTTCTCCACGCATTAGCCGGACAGCCTCCGGCAACCTTAATCCTTTTGTTGCCGCGCCATTAATATGAGTAATAAGGTCTCCAGTCAAAATACCAGCACGAAACGCAGGCGTATCCTCAATGGGTGCAACAACTTTAATGAGATCATCTTGCATTGTGATCTCAACCCCCAAGCCACCAAATTCGCCTTTAGAACGAGCAAATGACTCTTTATAATCAAGTTTATTCATGAAAGATGAATGAGGATCAAGAGATGCCACCATTGCGTAAAGGGCAGACTGGATAAAATCTTCTGGCGCAATTGAGCGGTCCTTCGACTCAAGACTAGTGACGCCCCTCAATGCAGCGTCAATCAATTTTTTATCTTCAACAACGTGAACATATTTTGAACGAACTCGCTTAAACGCATAATTAAAGTAATCAAGCGGGTCAGGGCTTACTGGGTTAGCCATCGTAAAATAGGTCTTTGTAAATCGCTTCAATTGATTCTGCGCTTCTTCGGGAAGCGGGCTCAAGGTATCTTCAACCGCCTCGATAACTCGGCCGAGTGGGGTTGAGGAACCAACTCTGCATCCGCTCAACGAAATTGCTACGCCTAGAAAGAATAAAAGAGGGATTACCGGAAAAAATCTTTTAACTATCCTTTGCTGTATACCCATATCCATCATTCTCTACAACGGCTTAACATTGTTTTTTGCAATTGTGAAGATTTCTCTGTTTTGTTTTAAAGGCGTTAAAATATTCCAAAATATTTGCCTGATATATCATTTTTCTAATTTAAGAAGAGGGCAAAACGTAAACAGGTGTAAAAAGTTTTATTTATGAAATGTGTCTTGAATATTTGGACATTAAGACTTCTAAAATACCACTGAACTCGAGAACGTAAACTCGTGCATATTTTGGTAGATACAATATATTTTAAGAATAGTTTCTGATACTTAATACCGCTACAATCACAACATCATGCTCCTTTCGCCTCACGAAGTCCCCATAAACATGCAGTCAATACACAAACCGCGCCAGCCTGATGTCCAGCCGCTAGTATTGTTGGAACGAAAAAAATAAGCGTAAAAATACCAAGAATAGCCTGCAAAAATAGAGTGCCAATTAAGACATTTAATGCCACTTTCAGGCTTTGATGTACATTGATATGCCGAGCATAAAACCATAAACTTAAGGCGGAGCCTAAACAGAGAAATGCCAGCACCCGGTGATTAAATTGAACCGTCAGAACATTTTCAAAAATATTGGTGTAAGCGGGGGTCATCGAGAATAATCCCTCGGGAATCGCATCTCCATCCATTAACGGAAACGTGTTGTATGCAAGCCCTGCATCCAAACCAGCAACCAACGCGCCCGAGAATGCCGTAACAAAGACAATAAAAAAAAGACCGGTCATTGGCTTTGTAATTCGCTCGACTGAGTGGAGAAACACTCCATCCCGCCAGAGGATAAGTGCCACCCAAAAAGTGTAACAATATATCGCAAGGGCTAGAGATAGATGAGCTGCTAAACGATACTGACTAACATCGGGTTGATCGACCAGACCGCTCTTAACCATGTACCAACCAAGAACACCCTGAAGGCCCCCACCAACAAACATGATTAGCAACCTTGCACCTAAGGCGAAGGATACCCAACCTCTGAGTAGGAAAAACACAAAAGGTATAAAAAATGCAACTCCTATAATTCTACCCCACAACCGATGAAAATACTCTAACCAAAAAATTCCCTTAAAATCTGAGACGTTCATGTCTGAATTGTTCTCCCGAAACTCCGGGAAAGCTTGATATTTTTTAAACAAATCATTCCACGCAACCTCAGTGAGGGGCGGTAACCATCCTGTGATTGGGCGCCATTCCACCATAGACAGCCCAGATTGCGTCAAACGCGTAAATCCACCGAGCGTAATCATAAAAAAAATCATCAATGCGATGCTGAACAGCCAAATCGCCATGATGTTATTCCGTCGTGAGGCCTCGATCACGGAATATGCCAATGAGTTATATGCGGTGGCCAAAAGAAACTATATCCTGTCCGGTACTAAAAAAAGACATATAATCATTTTTATAAAGTAAACCAATAAACATTCTATTTCTTTTTAGTTTGAAAGATATAGCCTACCCATCAACCTATTAACGCACGAGTAATTCAATTGTGACCGACATCCATCCAGTTTATTTAGTCGGAGCAGGCCCGGGTGACCCAGATCTACTTACTGTGAAAGCTCACAGGCTGATTACAGAGGTTGATACTATTGTTTATGACAAACTGGTGGCCAATCCAATTTTGGATCTTTTCCCCAATAAAGTGATGCGGGTTTTTGCCGGAAAACAAGCAGCTCATCATCATATGCCACAAAACGATATAAATACGCTTTTAGTAGACTTGGCGAAGGCTGGCCAAAAGGTGATGCGTCTTAAAGGAGGAGACCCATTTGTTTTTGGGCGCGGGGGCGAAGAAGCCATGTATTTAGCTCAAAACGGCATCCCGTTCGAAGTCATTCCCGGAGTTACCTCTTCCGCTGGCTGCGCGGCTTACGCTGGAATACCTCTAACTCATCGAGACTTTGCTCAAAGTGTAAGGTTTGTGACTGGCCACACGAAGGGAAAACATGGATTGAAGCTTAATTGGAAAAGTCTTGCCGACCCCGATACGACATTGGTCATTTATATGGGGATAACAAACGTTGCCGAAATTACACGAGAATTAATTGCGGCCAAGCTCCCCAAGTACACTCCTGTCGCGTTGATAAACAAAGGCACTCGCCCTGATCAAGAAATTCTAATTTCTATTCTTGAGAAGTTACCATCCGATATCTCGACGAAAACCCTCACGGGACCAACCCTTTTGATTATTGGCCGCGTGGTGGAACTCGCCCAAGACCTAGCTTGGTATCCAAATTCTTTAGAGAAAAATATAAATTAACTTGGGGCAATGCACATACTAATCACAAAGCTAACCGCCGGAGATAATATCGCGCCCTAACGCACGAGCAAGTAACATGTAAACCTTACCTACATCAGATGCTAAAAACGTGCCTCGGAGTAGGCTACCTTGATCAAGCTCTTGAGCCTGCTGAAGTAAATTTTCAAATTCAGTGAGGTAACGTGTTACATATTCACGAAAATCACCATCGCGCTGGTATTTCTCTCTAACAGAGTTTAGCTTTGCTTTTTCACGGAAGCCAAGCATTTTTCTGACAAAAACGCCCATTTCTCCTCGGCTGTAACGACGCCAATCCTCTTCACTGATTGTAGTTTCCAGCACCCGGTTCATATCTACAGCTAGAGATTGCAAACGCTCATTGATAAATCCTGCCTCGTGCATGAAATCAGAAATAGCTGTTTTGCCTCGACGCTCTCTTAACTGCTCTATTAACGTCTTAGCCTCATTACTAACATCTCGCATGTCCTCCGTGTGGCGTTCCATCAACTGAGCAGCTTCGGCAGCATTCTGCGATGCTTGGCTTGTGGTAGAGTTTAGGGTTTCCGCGTGAGCACGCACTTGCTGATCCCATGCAGCGACTTTAATCAAGGCCGTTTCAGTCGCTGCACTCAGCTCGCCAGCCCGTCGTTGAACAGCACCTGATAGTGCCTCCATTCCCTGCTCTGTGCTTTTATAAGTGTTGCTGAGATTAAAAACGTTTCGCCGCAAAGACTCCGACATGCCCTCTAACCGACCAGAAACCCCCTCTACCGTAACACCTGTTTCCTGTGTTTGTTGACGGAATATCTCTATCGCTTTGGTGAGCTTAGATGTACTTGCATCTACTGCTATATTAGCCTCGGAGGAACTTTCAGTGACAGTTTCATTTACACGTTGCATACGCTCCATAGCTTCATCGATTGCTGTATTTAAAAGCTCGGTTCGGTGTTGCAAAGTCTCACCAACACCAGAGAGATGTGCATCAGCTCGCTTAGCAGTGCCATCTAAGTCTTGCGCTTGGCGACGAAGATCGTGTCCAACCTCACGAAGTTTCGTTAAGGTCTGTGCTGACATGCCGTCCAAATTCCCATACTGCCTTGCCAGTTCCTGTGACAAATTTTCTACTTGATGAAAAAGGTTTTCCGATAACTTTGAGGTATCCTCTGCATGACGACCAAGCGCTTCGGCAACAAGATCAACAAGCTGATTTGCCCTCTCAGTGCTGCTCGTTAATTCGTGCGTTCGTTCATTCAAACTCTCGCTGACCCGTCCCAACTGGCCTACCGCGTCTGTTGAGGCTGTGCGCAGTGCTGTAGATTGTTGATTTAGTGTATTCGCAAATGAGTGAACGTGAGTCGATGCAGCATCATAAGCCGTTGTTAAATCTTGGGAGCTTCTGTGTAACAAGTCCCCAACGTCATTAAACCTTACACGGGCATTATCTAAAGACCCCTCAAGTTCACCGATATGAGATTTTAAAGATGCTGCAATACCCTCTAGGTGCGATGCCGCGTTTGAGGATGCAGACGTGGCAATCTCAACACGGTCACGTAGGTTATCCGAGACCGATATCATATGCTCTTCCGCTGCAGAAGCCGAACTGGCGACGTCATCTTGCACTTCAGCCATTCTGAGCCTAACCCCCTCCAATCTGTTAGCCGTCTCCTCTGATTTAGAAGCAAATTGGCCCGCCGACTCTTGCAAATGCCCACTGGCAGCGTCCAACCTTTCAACCGTTTTAGTGCTAAGGCGATCCCATTCTTTGTAATGGTCTACGAAGTTGTCACTCAAGGTATCAATATCGATGCTAGCTTTATCAGTAACTTCCTTTAATGCATTTGATTGACGATTCATCATCTCGTTTACCAAAGTTAACAACCGTGCTGCCTTTTCAGCGCCAGCCGATAACTGACTTGACTGCTCGTTAAATGAATTTCCAACTTCAGAGATATTCACTACCGCGCTTTCTCGCACAGTTGTGAGGGTGTCGGAACTTGAGCGAAGATCGTTTACAACTTCGCCCATTTTGGCCTCAGAAGCATCGGATGCCGCAATTAATCCGCTTACACTCTCCTTTAGATTTTCATCCACGGATTTTAACTGATCTTTGATGCGCGTGGTCGCTTGATCAAGCTCGCCAACACCCGCGCTGAGGGCGTCGCCCGATTTTTCCATCATAGTTACACTATGCGTAGATATCGTTGATAATTGGTCGCCCTTGTCTCCCAACATATTTGCAACCCGTTGAACATCAACCGTCGCGGAGTTTGAAATCGCTGTAAGTTCTTCTGCTCTCTCCCGTACCGCTCCACTTAAAGTATGGAGCTGCTCTGATACGTTTTCTGAGGAGATTGCCACCCCATCCAGACGTTCAGACAAGTCATCAACCACTTGCTGACCTCGTTCAGCGCCCTGAACCAGCGCATCCGTGGACAAAGTTAATGCGGAGGACACACTCTCTATGTCAAGTTGTCCTTTATCGCTTGCACGAGTTAAAAGTTCGCTTGACCGATGAAGTTCTTCATGGGCCCTTCCCAAGATCTGCCCAGATCGGTCCGCTACAGTATGCAATTCCTCTGCATTCTCCCGAATACTATCATTGATGTTTGTGAGTTGACGAACGCCCATGCTCGCCGCGGTTTCGAGTGCTTGCGCCTGCTCACCAAAGGTCTCAGCGACTTCCGTCATTTTACCTATTGCATTACCGGACACCCCGCTAAGATTTTTTGCTTGATGAGCCATTCCGTCGCCCACCCTATCAACTTCGACCAAGACCCGCTCAGCAATAATTGATAACTGGTTAGTGTTGCGACGCAGAGACTCATTTATTTTTTCGACTTGATCTGTTGTTTCTTGGCCGAGGCGTGAAATCTCTTCTGATTGGACCTTAAACCCGCTTTGTGTTGCTTTTACCTGTTCATCAACACGCTTGGAGATTGATAGAAGATCACCAGCCTGGACATCAAAGGATTTACCAATCGCATGGACACGGGAGGCGGCAGCATCCGCCACATGTAAAAAATTTTTGGATTGATACAATATTTTTGCCTCTACCTCAGAAGTCGTCTGGTCAACTTTCAAAACAGACTCTTCCAATAAATTGGCTTGAGCCTCGAGGGAACTTTGCATGTATTCAACATCTTTTGCTGCCCGCTCAGTTCTGCTTTGTAGCTCCCGGACATGACTTTGCATCATTTCTGATCCCGATTTCACCATATCCGAAGCTTCCTCTGCAGCCACCTTCATTGAAGAGGTACGTTTCTCTAAAACGCCTCCTGCCTCAATCGTTCGCGCCGCTACGGTTTCTGCTGCTTGCTCAAGTTGTTCGCAACGAGTTTCGAGTTGATCTGAGCCTTCCAACGCTTGCTGAGAAGCAAGCGAAGCGCTATCATTCAAAGCACGGGTCCGATCCAGTAAGATACTTGCTAAATCCTCAGCTCGCGTTCCAGCTCGTTCGGCTGACGCATTTAAATCCTTGGAACTTTTATTCAAATCATCTGAGACAACTCGCACACGTTCCGCTGCGTCCGATGTGACATTTTGAAGATCTAATGTTTGACGTCGAAGGGCGTCAGCTACAGAGTGTGCGCGTAAATCGGCGTCTTCCGAAACTTCCGCCAACTCGAGTGTTCTCTCTCTAATTAATGCACTGACCTCTTCTGCGCGACGCGCAGCGTCCTCGGAGGCTTTGGTCAAATCTTTTGCTTGTCCTCTAAGAGACTTTGTAATTTGGCTTACACGAGATTGTGCTCGATCAGAGGGGTAAATTAACTGCCTGATATGCCATCGAAGGGCCTCTGTCTCCAAGCGCAATTGACGCCCTCTTTCGAAAAAAGCAATAACCACCCATAACATCGCGATAGGTGTAAACGCCCCCACGGTTAAACCAGCTATTTCATGAGGTAAAAGTACGTGTAGATTATGCCAACCCAGCTGGGTAGATACAAAGTGAGAACACCCTAAACTCCACCCAATCGTTAAAAATATCGCGATAACAGATATGAGCTTGTACCTGAGATAAAAGGGCGCTCGCCATTCCTCCGGCACCAGTTCTTGCTCTTGAAGTATGTTACTAGGCACAGAAACTGCAGATGATTTGTTCTTGTCTTGTAGCCCTCCTGAATGACCATCATCTACGAACTCGTCGACGATTTCTTTGGGGTCTCGTAAGCCCAAGGTGTTTTCTATTTTGTCTGCCATGTTGGCACAACTCTTTTAATTGGTCCACCTCATGAGGGTATAACACAAAATATAGGACGTAAATCGTATTATTATCACAAGATGTGGACAACTGCAGATTCCTGCTTGTTAAAAAATTATCTCCAGATTTAACTGCAACATGGGTCCGTCAAAGCAATTTCGGTGTCACTGATGCCGGCTCCTCATTTTAGTTAACCTTGTGACAGTTGTGTCAGTTTGAACTCGACTACTCAGCATAGTAAGGTCGACACACAAATACTCAGTGTTCGATTAAATAGTCAGTTTACGACAGGGAGTAAAATTGAAACCTTCAAATAAAATACAACGTTACATAAGTGCAAGTGCCCTAATCTATTTTGGGGTAAACCTGCCGGTATGCTCAGATGTGCTGAAGGGGGAAGCCCGAGTACAATCGGATCCTCCCTCCTTGCAACAAGCGTGTTAAAGAACTGGTAATGGTGGTAAATCTTGCCCTAGCCATTTCTGTGATATCTTGTTTAAATCACCACCTAATTTTTTGTGTAAAATAAAGACATTTACCCACCGTAACAGGTCATCGTTGCCCTTTTTTATGCCGATAAAGCAAGGGCTATCCTTGATAATAAACTTTCTGACAATGTCCAAGGAGGGATTGCTCTCTGCAAGAGCAGCTGCAGCTGTATTCCCGGCTATCAGGACTTGCACCTGACCCGACGAAAATGCGCTTAGAGTTGCAGCGTTATCACCAAATCGAACAATCTTTGCGCTTTTTGGTGCAGTTTTTGTAATTTCGAGATCTTCTAGCGTGCCATTAGTTACTCCAATTTTCAAACCTTTTAAATCGGCAGGTTTGGATACCTCGATAGTTGAAGCGGCAAATGCACCGGAGTAAAACGGCGCATATGCACTTGAAAAGTTTATAGACTTCGCCCGTTTAGGATTAGCGCCCATGGTGGATATTACTAAGTCCACTCTTCCCGTTTCAAGAAATGGGATGCGCTGTTTAGAGACCACTGGTACTAATTCCAACTTTACGCCTAGGTCCTTTGAGATTAATTTTGCAACATCAACATCGTAGCCGATGTGTTCACCTGAGGATCCGACTGAGCCGAATGGAGCAAAGGCCTCTGGCACGGCAATCTTAACTGTACCTTTGGATAGGATATCATTTAAATCTGCCTTTGTTTGGACTGACCATATACTTAGTATCGTCATCATCGAGATAAGTAATTTTTTCATACATAGCACTCCTATTTGAGTATTTTAAAAATTTGATAGTTGCTCTAACTTTTTTTTTCAGGCGTTTATTCTTCTCACATACGACATGAGGAAATACAGTTGGCCTTACCCACCCTATCAAATATCGTGCCATTAATGGACTAAAGAACTCTTCTTTTTATTCATTAAAAACAGATACATAACGATCTTACAGGTAATCGGACAAAATATACGACTATTTTTTAATCTGAATAAACATTTATGCCTAGATATTACGCATGCGATCATATCTTAAAATGTACCGTGCGCTACCCACTTGCAATCTAACCAGAGTCAGTAGTCCGATTGTTTTCTCTCGAGATGTCTTGCTAAACACGAAAGTGGAAAACATAGGCAAAAATACAGCAAAGCCATTATGGGGAAGATTAAATAAGGCTCTGATCCAAGCACTGGAGCGTTAGCCCACCGTTTTCCTAGAAGCATCAGATCTTGAAATCCGATAATGTAAGCTAAGGATGTGCCTTTGATGATTTGGACGAGGAACCCAACGGTTGGTCCCAACGCCAGTCGATATGCTTGTGGACAGATTATTGTAAAAAATATTTTAGAGAACTTTAAACCAAGAGCATAACCGCCTTCCCATTGTCCTGTCGGTATTGCCTCGAAAGCCCCTCGCCAAACCTCTGCTAAATAAGCAGAGGTGAAAATTATTAATGAAAAGGTAGCCGCACTCCATGGTGATATATCAATACCAAGAAACCGAGGTATCCCGAGACCAACGAGAAATAAAACCATGAGTAAAGGTATCGATTGAAATAGCCAGATGTAACCTATCGCTAGTTTTGTGGCGACAACTGAAGGACTAACCCTAGCAAAACACACAAATGCGGCCAAGAGGCCACCACCTGAAAATGCAATCAAAGACAAGAAGATAGTGAAGCGAGTGGCTGCGATTAATTGCCAAAAAATTACGCCCTCAGGACGCCCAAAAATTTCAGCGAAGGTGTCCTGCATTTAATACTTCGGCTTTAATTTTTTTAGAAAGATGAGGTTCAGAAAAAATTTAAATGACAGTGCCATAAATACATAAAGAGCAGTTAAGACAATAAAAATTTCGAATGAACGAAAAGTCCGACTATCGATAAAAAGGCCTGCATGCGTTAAATCTACAACGCCTATCTCAGAAATCACCCCTGTAGTAAGAAATACAAAGATAAATTGGCTACACAATGCTGGATACATTGCATGAAGAGTCTGTGGTAGAATGACGTGTTTAAAAATGACTAAATTTTTTAAGCCAATCGACTTTGCAGCTTCTATTTGTCCCCTCGGTATTTTTAAAAAACCACTGTATAAAATCGCAGAAAAATACCCTGAGAAATTCACGGTCAAGGCTAGTAGAGCATGGCACCAGAATGGCCAAATGTATGAGAGCAGTGCCGGCAGTCCAAAGGCAAAAAAGAAAAGTTGAACGATTAGCGGAGTGTTTCTGATAAACTCCACGTAAGTTGCCAAAAATTTACCCAAAACAGGAATTCGCCAATAGCGGAGAGCCGCAATGAAAATAGCCATAAGAAATGCCATAATACTTGAAAAAATGGTGAGGGATCCAGTAACCAAAACCCCGTCGAGGATCAGATCTAAATATTGTTTTGAGCGGTAAATTTCAAAAAAACGGAATTCAAACATTTGTTTCTCGGCACTCAAACGATTTGCAATAAGATAAAAATAAAAAATGATAATTTTAACGTCGTGTTAAACAACTCAAATAGAGATTATAAAAGGTTCCTCAAACATGTGTTCCTGGAGATTTCTTCCGGGACCCAACCTATCTACGACAAGGAACTCTGCGTCGTGAACAAGGGCTGTGAGCACCCCGTGCCATGCATTAGCGTGATAATTGACGCCCTGCATAGATTTGGTCATAAACGCCTCTGGAGGGCCTGGAACTCCACCGTCGTCAGGCGCAACAATCACAATGAATGGATCAGGACCTAACGGAATAAAGGACTGAGACCCGAGAGGATGACGCTCCATCAACTCAAGCTTAAAGGGAGGACAACACGCCTTTGATCGAAAAATACTCAGCGCAGGCCTCGCATCATCACCAAGAAATTCGAGTTTTGCTAAGTCATTGAAACGGCCACATCTCCCGTCGTTTATAATCATATCTGGCTTTCCACTCGCCCGAATCAGGTCGCCAAAGGGAGCAAAATTTCTTTTCGTTAATGGTTTAATTTTAATTTTTTTACTTTTTTTCATGTTGAATTGAGCGGCATATGGCGGTTAACGTTTTTGTATAGCAGGTATCGGAATTTACCCGGGCCACCCGCATAACAGGCTTGAGGGCAAAACGCCCTTAACCACATGTAATCGCCTGCTTCCACTTCGACCCAGTCTTCGTTTAAACGGTAAACAGCCTTGCCCATCAAAACGTAAAGTCCGTGCTCCATGACGTGAGTCTCTGTGAAGGGAATAACCGCACCCGGCTCCATTGTGATAATATTAACATGCATGTCGTGGCGAAGGTCGTCCACGTCTACAAAGCGAGTAGTGGCCCATTTGCCATTAGTACCCGGCATGGCTGTCAATGAGATATTTTTCTCGTTGGTAATGATATATTCAGGTTGATCGAGACCTTCCACAGGCTCGTAGGCCTTACGAATCCAATGAAAAATCGTTTTCGAGTCGGAATTATTTGCTACAGACCATCTTTCACCGGCCGGCAAATAAGCATACCCACCGGGTTCCATGTGATGTGTCCTCCCCTGAATAGTTAGCTCGAGATTGCCGTTAACAATAAATAATACTGCTTCAGCAGATTGGTCGGGTTCAGGATTCTCACTACCCCCTTTAGATTCAAGTTCGCAAATATATTGAGAGAATGTGTTCGAAAAACCAGTAAGGGGCCGAGCAATAATCCAAAATCGCGCCCGTGACCAAGATGGTAACTGACTGGTGACGATATCCGTCATAACGTTTCCAGGTATCACCGCGTAAGCCTCCTTAAAAACGGCACGGCCGGTGAGCAATTGCGTTTGAGGTGGAAGCTGACCAATGGGGGCATGATAAGTGGTTTTACTCATCTTTAAATCTCTCTCGCTCAAGTAATCAGTGCAAGTATGTGTATAATGTAAATTTCATCTGATAGAGGGACGAAATTATTGTTAGGGTTCAGAATATCAAGGGATTAAATATAGTCCATATACAACCGCGATAATGTGCTTGGGTTTAGTGCAACAAAAAAGAGTGCGCTGGATCTCGTTGTGGCCCCTGTTTTTACCAATAAAGTGCCAAAACATAATTTCTTCAACTCCATTTTTCCCAAGTAATATAAATTTATTGCTTGTTGCACGGACACGAAACCACATCAATAAAATTTTATTGGTAACACTCACTCAATAGCTCACCTTCCGTGGTTTCGTCGCTAATATCCATATTAAATCTATGGCCTAAAGTTGCGTTGAAGTGTCTTTACATTGACGTGACTGGAACGGCTTAGCATTTATCCTGCATTGAGTTTGTGAATTAAACAGATAACATTAAATTACATTGGATGGCTCCACTCAGATCGGAGATACAATTTGCACCCCTCTACCATTCGGTTATGTTTAACGATGGCTTGGCCGTGCGCCCACATTTTTTTCTATGAGCTGTGCACGCGGTAATACTTAGCGTGCATTTGTGCTTTGATAGATTTGAAATGAGGAGACGTTCAAACGCGACCTTCAGAATTAAGCTAATTTTCTGCGAAGATTACGTCGTTACTATCCCCAAGGGGCGATGTGCCGAATGCACAGATGATTTCAGTTTGCTCTGCATGATGGCGGGCTAGGAGCCATATGAAATCAATGATACTGCGAAGCAGCCCCACACGTATTTTCGACGGTAGCACGTCCAGGCCCCTAGTTTGTCCCTTGCGACTGTCGGTTCAAACTATCGGTCGCTAGGTCTGCCGCAACCAATTATTTTGTCGCAATCACCTAAGTTTTATTTAACATGTTCGGGACCATTTACTTTCTTTGATGAGGAGGTCATCCACAGTTTCCCTATCAAACCATATGTTGTCCGCCAGTGACCCAAATCTCACTGCCAGTTACATATCCTGAATCTTCTGAACATAAAAAATAAATTGTACGAGCTACATCTTCTGGTGTCCCCATGTGCCCCATAGGAATCCGGGGAATAAGCATTTCATACTCAGGTTCGATCATTTCTGTTGAAATTTCACCCGGCGCTACAGCATTAACGCGTACTCCCATTTCTGCAAACTCATTGGCCATCTCGCGTGTCAGACCAGATAATGCCGATTTGGATGTGGAATAGGCCGAACCGGCAAACGGGTGAACAATATGGCCGGCAATTGATGTCACATTCACGATTGCTCCTTTACCTCGATGTAAAGATGAAGCAAATCCCCGCGATAACCGCAGCGGTGCATAAAAATTCAACTCAAATACATCTTTCCATGCGTCAAGGTCGCCATTCAAGCACCCGAGTCTCTCCCGATACGGGGTTTTTGGCGACATTCCGGCATTATTTACTAGCCCGTGTAATGGACCGCCATTTAGTTTCGAATTTACCGTTTGAATAAATGCAGCGATGCTATCTGGATGAGCCAAGTCCGTTGGAATATGGCATGTCCAATTCGGATCACGATCACACTCTGGGGGAATATCCTCGCGCGAACAAGTGATTATCCGCCAACCCCGTTTTAAAAAGAGTTGAGCAGTAATATGCCCAATTCCACGACTAGCCCCTGTTACAATCACTGTGGGTCGAATATCATCCATTCGGCAAACCATAGGACAAATGAGTTGAAATTTCCAGAAAATAGAATAATGGGCAAAGATCGCTCGGCAGTGCTTAAAGGAGTTTAGGGCTCAGATATGTGCGCAAGATTTGAAATTCAGGCAACCCCTCTCAATTTAGTAAGTCAACTGAAAACTGGTGCTAATACGCTTAGTCTAAATAAAAAGGAAGTTCGCCCAACCGACGAAATACCAATAATTACCGGCCAAGGACATCTCAAAATGGTATGGGGCTTGAGGGTTTCTTGGCACCGTGCACCGGTAATAAATGCGCGGGTAGAGACACTTCACAAGAAACGGTTATTTCGCCCGATACTGCAAAATAGATGTACCGTTCTAACCAGCTCGTACTTCGAATGGCGCCAAGACGGCCGAGAAAAGCATAAAACTCAAATTACTACTGTGGACAATACACCATTCCACATGGCCGCCCTGCACGATAACTTGCATTTTGTTATAATAACTACCCAATCCAATTCGCAAATACAAAAAATTCACGACCGAATGCCCCTGATTCTGTCACCCACTCAAGTTGCATTATGGAATAATGTATCCATTTCATACACTGAAGTCCGACAGAACCTTAGAACAAGGAGTGATCCATTACGTTATTCAATTGAAGATCAAACTACCAACACTCAACTCGACCTATTTCTAAACCCGCAACCTTCAATCACGACATCATCAAAATAAACTGATTATGCTCAGACCTAACATGTTCAAAAGAAGGAGAGGGTTAAACATCAAAAATGCAACGAAATTGTGGAATACACTACCAATGCGATAAATCATCTCACATGAAAGTTTACAGTTGCTAGTGTGCCATCATTACTGGGATCGGCGCCCCCTCAAGAATATGACGAGTAACACCGCCCAAAATCAATCGGCGCACGCGTGAGTGGGTATAGGCACCCATGATAAGCAAATCAGCCTTAACCCGACTAATCTCCTCTAATAATTTCGGACCAACAGAATGTGTCGGACCTAAAATTTTCTCTGTGTTACTTTGAACCCCATGCCAGGCAAGATATTCTGATAGCGCCGGTATCCGGTCACTAGATATCTGATCACTTGCAACTGTAAAAATCGTAACAGTATTAGCCTGTCTTAAAATTGGCATGGCTGAGGCTACTGCTCGGGAAGACTGTGGACTTCCATTCCATGATATAACAATATTTTTGCCAAAATCTGTATTCCCACTTGGTGGGACAACCAATACTGGGCGCCCAGTCTCAAAAAGTGCAGCATTCAAGGCCAAATTTACCGCCACTTCAGAGTCCTCGGTGGGGCGTGGAGCAAATATCAAATCAACAAGCTTCCCATGCGATGCCAAGGCCTCATCTTCGCGACCGATTTCTTCAATCAAACAAGCGGAAAATCCACTATTTTTCGGCGTTTCAGAGACAATAGCGCCAAAGTCGTGCACGAAAGTATTAAAAATATCTTGGGCTTTTATAGCCCCCGCCATACCCTCTCGCTCAGAGACCTCTATCATATCCTCGATCATCGCAACGGACATGCCCTCGCCCAACAGTGGAACCGTGTCTTTAGGATCGGATCTTACATGTATTACTGTGACATGCGCTCCCGACGCCTTTGCAATTGAAAAAGCCAAACTTAGTGTTTTATGCGCACTATCAGAGTTATCAATGGATACCAAAATTGTCCTATACGTCATCAAGATAGCGCCTCCCAAAATTAAAATCTATCACACATGGTAGTATCTTGTACTGACGTGCTATATTCGTTTTCAAGCTGAAAAGGACTTAATTCAGTCAGGGAAATAGTTTGTTTTTCGACCATTCTTGGCCATCTCTCGTATACAGGGTTCGGTCATGTAATCTAAAATTTTCTTCTTTCCAAAACTCAATTTTATTTGGGAACAATCTTAAACCCGACCAAAACTCCGGCCTTGGTATCTGTTCCGTCGAATATTTTGCGGAGTATTTGGAGACCCGCCGAGCCAATTCGAGTTGATCTCGGAGGGGCTCGGATTGCTTTGAGGCCCATGCGCCGAGTTGACTTTGACGTGGCCGCGATTGGAAGTAATCATCAGCTTCTCTTATAGTTACAGGCTTTACAACTCCCTCGATACGGACCTGGCGTTTCAGGGTCTTCCAGTGTAAAATCAAAGCCGCATATGGGTTTTCGCGTAATTCGCAGCCCTTACGGCTCCTAAGATTAGTAAAGAAAACAAAGCCTCGTTCATCGACGTCTTTCAGCAATACGATGCGAGCTGAAGGAATACCGTTCTTGTCAGCTGTTGCCAAAGTCATCGCATTGTGGTCTTGGGGTTCGGATTTTTCTGCTTCCGTAAACCATTGTCTAAAGAGCTGCACAGGATTATCGCGCGCCTCAGCGAGTTGTGGACCTACCAAAAAAATAATACCTCGAATTCTCTAATAACAAAATGTTCAAGCAATAAATTTGCGCAACGTGCATTAACATATTAGATATCATACAAGTCAATGAGGTAATCGAAAAGCTAAACCAAAAGGATTTTTCCAATGAAGGCTCGAACAACTCATATTTTACAGCCAGTCAGCAAATATGCTGGATTAGTTCTCGTAATGATCGCTCTAACTGGTTGCATAAGTAACGCCGAAAACAAACCAAAAGAAACCCTTGGAAAAATACTTGGGGCCGGTCTTGGAGCACTCGCCGGTTCGCAGATAGGGGGAGGGAAAGGAAAACTCGCAGCTGTCGCCGTTGGTGCTATTGCCGGCACGTGGTTCGGGGGAGAGCTCGGTCAATCTTTAGACAAAGTCGACAAATTGTATATGGCCCAAACAACTCAATACAGCCTTGAAAAGGAAAAAACTGGAACGACGTCAACATGGACTAATCCTGACACAGGGAATTCTGGCACTATTACGCCTCTTGAAACCTATCAAAAATCTGACGCTAAAAACTGTAGAACTTTTGAACAAACAATTTACGTCGACGGTAAAGAGGAAACGGCTCTCGGTCGAGCGTGCAGGCAAGCCAATGGGACATGGAAAATCGCTAGTTGATGATCTCAACGCTCCGTATTTAAATCCTTCATTAACCCAATATTTTTAAGGAAATAAAGCCCTAAACTTCATTCAACTTAAAGGCACCCCAAATGTCCTGTCTTAACAATCAGATACTCGCAATTTTAGCGTGTCTGAGCTACATCAAATCCGCTACCTTCAAACTGGTGCAGAAAAGAGAGTAATCCTCACATTTCTACGAACACATTTGTCCATCGAGTTGGTATTAACAATAATGACCCCACACTCAACACAGTCGCATCGCAAAAGCGTAAATCGCCGAAAAGATAGGTATTTTGATGCTTGGCTCCACAAAACCTAGCCGCTATATCTGCAAATTTTTACTCTTAAAAAATTTATTTTTCCTCTCAAAACCTCAATAGCAATTTAAAGAACCAATCGTGACCCCTATACTTTTTAAATCGTATCTTATGCTGATCTTTACAGCCTTGTGTTGGGGCGCAAATGCAGTCTTTGGCCGAATAGCGGTTGGAGAGGCCTCTCCAATGGCTATCGTCATGTTTCGATGGTTGGGTGTATTAATATTGATCGTATTTTTTGCGCGTAAACCCGTCATCATGGATTGGCCGGTATTACGACAAAATCTGGGCTTCATTTTCACAATGGGTATGCTTGGCTTTGCCGGATTTAATGGATTATTTTATATCGCTGCTCACTATACGACGGCCGTAAACATGGGAATTTTGCAGGGATCTGTTCCAATTTTTGTTTTAATTGGAACATACACAGCCTTTAAATCAAAAATCAGCCTAATGCAAATAATTGGAGTGGCGATTACAGTGCTTGGAGTGGTAATCGTTGCAACTGCCGGACGCCTGCAAGATTTAATCAATCTGTCCTTTAATATTGGTGACGGGTTAATGATAATCGCATGCCTTTTGTACGCTGGCTATACGATTGGTTTACGAAATCGACCGCGTGCTTCTGCACTGGGGTTGTTCACGCTTTTTGCCACCGCAGCTTTTATAACGTCGATCCCCTTGGTCATAGTCGAGGTTCAACTGGGCTATTTTCAGTGGCCATCCATAGAGGGGTGGACGATAATAATGTTGATAACCCTGTTCCCCTCCTTTCTTGCGCAAATTTTCTTTATGAATGGGGTGGAGGCTATCGGCCCGGGGCGCGCCGGAGTCTTCGTAAATCTTGTGCCTATATTTGCCTCAATTATTGCAGTAGCGGTTCTCGATGAGTCGTTTGAATTCTTCCATGGAATGGCCTTAGCATTCGTATTAGGGGGAATATTCCTGTCCGAGCACAGACAAATTAAATGAGCATATCCCGAGAAGAGCAGCTTATTGATAGCCCCACTGCTTGGCGCAGGCTTTTTGTTTCAGTTTTGTTGTCCACCATAGGGGGGATAGGGCTATGGTCCATCGTGGTGGTATTACCTGCGATCGAAATAGAATTCGGCATTGATCGAGGAGGCGCATCCCTCCCCTATTTTGCAACAATGCTTGGTTTTGCTGGGGGTGGAATAATAATGGGCAAATTGTCAGATCGGTTTGGCATTATGCCTCCGATAATGCTCGGCGCGTTCATGCTTAGCTTAGGCTACTTAACCTCAGCCTTTTCACAATCGTTGTGGCAATTTATGTTTGCTCAAGCCATGCTAATTGGCTTACTTGGCAGTTCAGCAACATTCGGACCATTGATTGCAGACGTCTCATTTTGGTTTCGTCGACGCCGTGGTTTTGCTGTAGCTATTGTTGCCAGTGGGAATTATTTATCTGGAGCAATATGGCCACCATTAATGCAATTTGGCATCGATAACATTGGTTGGCGCCAAACCCATATTACGATAGCGGTCGTTTGCGTAAGCTTACTTATCCCACTGGCAAGATTACTCAAGCAATCAACACCAAAACCGCAAACAAGGGTTCCCTCAAACAGTCGACCTCAACTATCACGGGATACTAAAACGCTACTTAAACGCCCCCCCGGGACACAATGGTTGCTTATTTTTGCCGGCACAGCCTGTTGTATCGCTATGGCAACTCCGCAAGTTCATATCGTAGCATACTGTTTTGATTTGGGTTACGGAGCTAATCGGGGTGCAGAAATCCTATCATTGATGCTGGCTGTTGGGATTATAAGCAGACTCGCATTCGGTATTATTGCAGATCGCATTGGGGGTCTCTACACCCTATTTACATCATCTTTTCTTCAACTAATTACATTGTTTTTTTATCTACCGTTCAATGGGTTGAGTTCGTTATATTTTGTATCGATGATTTTTGGCCTAGCTCAGGGAGGCATCGTGCCGAGTTATGCGTTAGTAATTAGAGATTATTTTCCAGCCCATGAAGCGGCTACCCGTATTAGCTTAGTTTTAACAGCAACAATCGCGGGAATGGCCATCGGGGGTTGGATGGCAGGTGAAATATTCGATTACGCTGGAAGTTATTTGTACGCGTTTATTAATGGATCAGCATGGAATGTTCTAAATTTACTTGTAGTTTCATGGTTGTTAATCAATAGGTTACGAAATTGACCTATCATTTCAACATAGTTGACCCATTAAAGGGTTAGTCAGCACCTCAAAACATGCGGCTTTTAGCTATCATCCAAGGACGCCATGCTTTATGTTCATGTCAAATTGAGGGTTACTACTAACCCGTCACAAATATTTATTGGAGAGAATTTCTATGCCTGACGCCGCTGCGCTCATGCTCGGGAAACGGGGCTTAATTATGGGAGTCGCCAATGACCGTTCGATAGCATGGGGAATAGCCAAAGCCGTTCATGACCACGGTGGACAACTCGCGTTTACCTACCAAGGCAATGCCCTTAAAAAACGTGTCGTTCCACTTGCAGAATCCGTAGGTTCCGATCTCGTTCTTCCTTGCGACGTAACGGACCCTATAAGCATGGACAATGTATTTGCTGAAATTGGAAAACATTGGGGTAAATTAGACTTTTTGGTTCACGCAATTGCTTACTCAGATAAAGAGGAATTAAAAGGCGAATATATTGACACCTCGCAAGAAAACTTCACTCAAACCATGAATATTTCATGCTTCTCGTTCACAGCGCTATGCCAGCGCGCACGCAAATTGATGAGCGAGGGAGGGAGTTTGATTACACTCACCTACTTTGGCGCGGAACGCGTTATGCCTCACTACAATGTAATGGGTGTAGCTAAAGCGGCACTCGAAACAAGCGTGCGGTACCTAGCTGAAGACTTGGGCAAAGAAAATATAAGAGTTAACGCATTATCTGCCGGACCTATGAAAACTCTGGCCGCTTCAGGAATCGGAGACTTTAGATATATCTTAAAATGGAATGAGTACAATTCACCACTTCGTCGTAACGTTAATATGAGTGATATCGGCGGAGCCGGATTATATCTCCTATCAAGCCTATCAAGTGGTGTCACCGGTGAGACACATCATGTTGATTGCGGCTACAACATCGTTGGCATGAAAGCCGTCGATGCACCGGATATTTCGGTCGTCTAGATCAAAAAAGGACCAGGACGTCATGTCCCACAATACGTTTGGACATTTATTCCGTGTCACCACATTCGGTGAGAGCCATGGAGAAGCTATTGGTTGCGTTGTTGACGGCTGTCCGCCCGGATTGTCTATAAGTAACCTTGATATCCAGCCATTTTTAGATAAGCGGAAACCCGGGCAATCTCGCTACACAACCCAACGACAGGAGTCTGATGTCGTGAGCATTATATCTGGTGTATTTGAGGGAAAGACAACCGGAACACCAATTGCTCTTTTGATTAAAAACCAAGATCAGCGCTCCAAAGACTATTCGGAGATAATAAACAAGTTTCGTCCCGGCCACGCAGACTTCACATACATAAAAAAATATGGGTTGCGCGACCATCGAGGTGGGGGGCGCGCATCGGCAAGGGAGACCGCGATGCGGGTAGCAGCCGGGGCAATAGCGCGAAAAATTCTAGGATCTAAAATTACGATCCGAGCCGCTTTAATTAAAATGGGGATACACGCAATTGATAATGGAAAATGGAACTGGGACGAAGTCCATAATAACCCGTTTTTTACACCTGATGCTGAAGCTGCCCGATCTTTTGAGACCTACCTTAATAAAGTCAGGAAAGCGGGGTCCTCTGTTGGTGCAATGATTGAGATCCGAGCTACTGGTGTTCCAGCTGGATGGGGCGCACCGATATACGGTAAATTGGACGCCGACATAACAGCAGCAATTATGAGTATCAATGCGGTTAAAGGGGTCGAAATTGGCGCGGGTATGCAAGTCGCTGAGCTCACCGGCGAGGAAAATGCTGATGAGATGCGAATGGAAGGCGATAAACCCCAATTTCTCTCCAATAATAATGGAGGCATTCTTGGTGGCATCTCAACCGGTCAAGATTTAATTATCAGGTTTTCTGTGAAGCCCACGAGTTCTATTTTAACACCCCGTAAAACCATTGACTTAAGTGGAGGCGAAACCGAGATTGCGACAAAAGGGCGGCACGACCCTTGTGTTGGTATTCGGGCAGTGCCCGTGGGGGAAGCTATGACTGCGTGTGTACTTGCAGATCACCTACTTCGTCACCGTGCTCAATGTGGTTAACACGGACGCTCTCAATTCAGAGTTCAGCCAGTTGGAGATAATGATAAACGAGAGCTTAATTATGTATATGACCACAATCGTTTTAAGCTTACCGCATTTAGGTGCTTGCCGGCTAGAACATCGAATTTTCATCCTATAAGCGTGATAGAGCGTAGCCTGATGATGATAATCGACCCCAATTATATTTCGTATATAGGCCTCACGACCTCCCTCTTGCGCCGGTTTTAAGCAAGTTTAAAACTCGATTAAACTGGCGACCGAGGGCAATCGATATATTTTTTTTGTGTCCAAGAGCTTTTGGATAGCCTTCCCATTCTCTCAGCGGCCAAGCTTTTAGCTAAGGGTATATGATCTGCTTTCAACGCTGAATCTAAAAGTAACATCGCAAACAAATCTCTTTGTGCATGACTCCCTCCCATGCGTTGAACGTGGTATCGGATTGGCATGAACCATTTTATAGCTCTCTGATATTTTTTATCACGGTAGGCTCTGACGCCCTCAATTAATGGAATCCCTATCTCTGCGCTAACCAGAGCGTTATCATCAAAGTTACCCTTGCTCTCGGCGTAACATTTCATTGATGCAATTAGGTCTTGAGCCTCTACAGCCTTGACTGAGAGGAGAGCCAAGGCAAAATGGATATCTGCAAATGTCAAAATGTGTTCGTCCGTGCGATTTTTACATTTTTCAGCTAGGGTGCTCCACCGGTCACCAACATCGACATCATGTAACTCTAATCGCATAAGCAACGATGCACTATTGCATAAATCTAAATACTCCTCGGAAAGAGGGTTCCAAATATCATTATCGTAACTATTTAAAACTTTTGCGTATTCTCTCTTCTCAAGCCACATCAGCGCGCGATGCCAATAGATGTGGTGACGAAAATTATTACATCCAATCCAGCCCGACTCATTGTTAGTAATCCAATTTATGCCCTCAGTTGGCTCCCCCGTCATCTCGTGCACATGAGCAACTGCATGAATAGCCCACGGATCAATCGGGTTAATTTCTATCGCTTGTAAACCGGCACGGATAGCCGCATCAAATGCATAAGTTTCCTCCAATCCGAAGGCTTTCATACCCAAAACGTAACCAAAGTTGGGCATTCCCTTATCCCATGCATGAGAAACACGAGAAACAACATCACATAAATTTTGACTATCTCCATTATAAAAATACCCGTGATGTGCCAAACGAAGAGCCAAAATATCTCTTGGATACAATAATAATATTTCTTCCCAGGCAGCAATGGCCTGCGAATTTTTACCCCCCGTCCATGCACAAAGAGCCCTAAAGTGTAATTTTTCTCTTTCATTCGCACTCTTTGGGAGCAAGTTTACAGTTTCTACAATTTCAATTGCTCTTTTCCTCAAAGATCTTGTGGCCATTAACATAAAAAAGTAACCCTTGAGGATTTGAGCCATCGGAATTTCTGCATCAATCTCTAATAAACCTTTTAACCGGGTACCAGTGTCATGAGCCAATCTTAAGTAACCATCGATTACGTGGTTAAAAGCGGCAGCGCCTTTTTCTGAAGCCGTCATTTCCAAACCGTTATAATCTTTAACCATTACTGCTACCCCGAAATCTGATGATTAACTTTCTCTTTTATATATTAGTTTGATGGGAGGAAGTAAGCCAATAGCAATGCCTTCAGGTAAAAATGCATGACTGAAAACAGAATTGATTATGCCTACAGTTTCTAATGCGATTCCTATAGGAAACTTTTAAAACTTGAAAAGATGATGGGGGAGGTTTACCCAAGGCTGGGGGATTGTAGGATTACTATGGGTGGAATTATTGAATGCTCGCCTATTGAGGCAAAAGAGTGGCTAGATTCAGGAGAACTCGTGTTAATCGACGTTCGCGAGGACAACGAATTAGTGCATTCACGTGTGCCCGGCGCGGTGCACATTCCAATGTCTCGTTTTAATCCCGATAATTTACCACTTAGCCGCGGCAAAAAGGTGGCTTTTCTGTGTGCGCAAGGTATTAGATCCTACCAAGTCGGAGAATACCTCGTCATCAATGGCCTGCTGGATGAAGCATATAATATTACAGGAGGGTTAGCCGCTTGGATGCAGGCTAACATCCCAATAACAAAACTATAAAACTTGTATCTATTATAACCGCTGATACTCCTCCAATCTTCATGGATTTTATTTAATTTTTAGGGTATCGATCTAAAATATTAAATATTTTAATGAACAATCACACTATTCCCCACACATTAAAATTCTCAAAACTATTCTTCATACTATATTGTAGTGTCTAGAGGCTGGGGTTGTGTTACACAAAGTAACTAATTATCTCAACAACGCCTTATTCCTCTCATATATGAGAGGACATTGCAGTTCAAAGCCACATTGCACCTAGATCCAACCGTTCCACTCCTCGATGGATATCGATTGCTAAGTACTTTAGAATTAAATTATCACGAATTAAAAATAATTCGCTCATACCTGTAATGTTTACTCCAACTTCTCACGCTTCAAAATTCGACGGGCGATAGCCCATCTATGAACTTCAGAGGGACCGTCATATATACGAAAACCTCTGACTTCGCGAAATATCTGTTCGACCACGGTATCAGAAGTCATACCCATCCCACCAAGTATTTGCAGACTGCGGTCTGCAACCCTAAACAAAGCCTCTGAGACCGCAATTTTAGTCATTGAGGACTCATGACGCGCTTTTCTGCCACTATCCAGTTCGTTTGCTGTCCACCATACCATCAATCTGCTTTGTTGAAGATCAATTTCATTATCCGCTAACATGAAACCAATTCCCTCATGATGGCCGATCGCCTTACCAAAGGCGTGCCTCGTTTTGGCATATTTTGATGCAATATCATGTGCTCTACATGCACCTCCAAGCCAGCGCATACAATGGGTTAATCTAGCTGGTGCTAATCGAACTTGAACGTAACGAAAAGCCTCTCCGACTTCACCCAACACACTGTCTGCCGGGAGTCTAAGGTTTTTAAACTCCACCTCTGCGTGTCCACCAGTGAAACTTGAGTCCATGGTGTCCAGATTTCGCTTTATCTCGATACCATTGCTATCCATAGGTGCTAAAAACATTGTGGGCCCACTTTGCATGCTGTGACCTTCAGGCACTACCGCCATGATGATCGTAAAGGCGGCGCCCTTGGCGCCAGTAATTAACCACTTTCGCCCATTTATAACGTAATGATTTCCGCTCGGCACTGCAGTTGTTGTGAGCATATTGGGATCTGATCCTGCCCCACCAGACGGCTCAGTCATAGTAAAACATGACCTTGTTTCGCCGGCTGCAAGCGGTCTCAAATAGATATCTTGCTGGTAAGGAGTCGCAACCTTAGCCAGCAAATTCATATTCCCCTCATCAGGAGCAGCGCAATGAAGAGCGATAGGGCCAAGGGGCGAATATCCTGCCGCCTCAAATACAACCGCCATATCTCTGTGATCGAGGCCTAGCCCCCCCCATTCCTCAGAAACATGTGGCGCGAATAAGCCAGCTTCCTTGGCTAAAGCATTCAATTCTAGGCGAAGCTCGTCCGTTGGACCATGACTGGTGCAACGCGGATCTTTTTCAAAAGGAATGATGACATTCTCAACAAAAGTCTTGGTTCTAGTCTGAAGATTAAGTTGATCTTCTGTTAAATTAAAATCGATCATCTAAACATCTCCAGCCATACCGATTAGAAACAGCGATTGTTAGCAACATCAACGCCAAACTCTAAGATACCGTTCGCGGTCAAACCAAAGGACTTATACCTAGGATCTCGAGTCCCACCAGATGTATACCGGCGATATAGCTGTCGAAAAATACATGCGGTTCGAAGTATTGCAAGCACGCGTCGAAACCCAAAATCGGATAAATCCTGCTTAGATAATTCAGAGTACATCCGAACAGCATCTTGTCGTGAAATAAAACCATTACTTGCCGTAGGCATTTGATTCATTTGAAACATCGCATCTGGATCACCAACCTCAGTCCAATAACTCAAAAGAACTGCTAAGTCGTACAAAGGATCACCCCGGGTCCCCATATCCCAGTCAATCATTGCTGTGGGCTCCAAATTTACCGGATTTACGATAAGATTATCTAGTTTAAAGTCATTATGGATTAAAGCCGTTTTAGCGTCTGGAATTGGTTGCGCCGATAACCAAATTAGTAACTCACTCAACGCTACAGGAACTTCACCCTCCCAAGCTATCTGAGCGCGTTTATGCCAACCTTCGCGAGTTCGATGTAAAAACCCATCTGGACGCCCTAATTGTTCTAACCCAATTTTAGCGGGGGCAACCCTATGTAGCCGAGCCAAAGTTTGCACGAGTACGCGACCTAAGTGGTCCCCCGGTTCCTCTCCTTTAGGTCCTCGCCACCCCGCAATACAAAGGGGCATCTCACCTCCAATTACAATCCCCTCTCGAAACTCCATTATAAAAAAAGGGGCCCCAAGCACTTTGATATCATTGCACGCGTGTATACATCTTGGGACTAGATCAATCTGGGAGGATAATCCTCGCATTATCAGACTCTCACGCATCATATCATTACCACCCATCGGGATTGGCCCAAGTGGAGGGCGTCGCAACACCGCATTACGCCCATTAACCGATATCAGATAATTTAAATTACCAAAACCAGCCGCAAACTGGCGAGCCGGATTACTGGTATCGAGGGACAAATTATGACGATTGAGATAAGATGCTAATCGTTCCCAGTCTTGTGGAATAACAACTGACCCAGTCAAATATTTTTTCTCAGGATAATCAATTCTCTGCATAGGACAGTCTCACCGGTAATATTCGAAAAGGCTAGGGCAGAGGACAAATAAACTGGGTTTATAGGTGAGTAAAATAATTAGCCAAATACTCGTGTGATCCTCTAATCTAATCGAACTCACCAGAACCATCCGACTTGAAAACGTTTAAACCATATCAAACAAAAACCATGGACTTCGTGCGTAAACTCTTTACCTCGCTGAAGTAGTGCATCACAACTAACTGAAGTAGTGCATCACAACTAAAGTATCATATAAATTATAGCTTTTCGGATAAATAAATCACATGAATTATTAATCAAGTAACACCAAAGAAAACTTGAATTATACTTTGTCATTATGAAGTGATCTTAGGTGTGTATTAATTTGTAATTAATACTTTAAACCATCACATATACGCGACTAACCCTAGTAGGTGTAGTAATCAAAGAATACCCCATAAGCTTACTGAAGCTCTCAAACATAAAATTTTTTAAAATCCACGTCTTACTTGACCTAATGCCTATTTCTAGGAAGATAATAGGGATGACCAACGACAAAGTACCACTGCGCAAGTTTGGACGAGGCTCAAGGTCCCAAAACCTCATTTTGGTTTTTTTAAGCATATTCGGATTAATTATCGGCTACGTTGCCGGATTTCTTCTTGCTCCCCCGACGATACCAGAAGAAATTAGCGAAAAGGCTAATCACTCAGAATCATTAAACAAAAAAAATCATCAGAGATTTTATAAAACGCCCTACACCCCAGAAAGAGTAAATTCAAGCATACCAATCTTATCTGAAAGCTCGAGTTCTCCGTCGGTTAATGCAGCCCCTCGGGTTTATGAGGAAGAGCTATCGGACGAAATAGTCGTAATGATGGAGCATTTACAGACACAAAAAAATAATATGACTGCGGCGCTCACGAGCCCCGAACAAAAATCGTCAAGTTACCAAGTCCTCGGCAGCTCATCGTACACTGTTGCCTCGCCCCAAAAGCCGGCCCTAGCAATGAATAGAGACACGCGAGACGGACAATATATTAGAAGAGCGCCTAGTCGGGATCCAGCTATCAAATCAAATGAAAGTTCGGATAAAAAAATTAGGGACAAGCGACCTCTTATTGCTATTGTAATAGATGATTTAGGGGTTGACCAAAAACGAACCAGACAAACAATTTTAATGAAACCCCCACTCAGTCTATCCTTTCTTACCTACGCAAACGGACTCCAAAACCAAGCAAACAAAGCTCAGAAGAGAGGACATGAGATATGGATGCACGTCCCCATGGAACCCAAATCAGTCAATATTGACCCCGGCCCAAATGTTCTTTTAACAGGGGTCCCAGCAAGCGAGCGGCTGGCTAGTCTAAGATGGAACTTAGATCAGATGACAGGTTATGTCGGAATTAATAATCACATGGGAAGCCGTTTTACCGCAAACTTAGTGGGTATGCGACAAGTTATGGCGGAACTAAAAGCACGTAAGTTAGCGTTTTTAGACTCCGTCACATCATCACGATCAGTTGCCACTCTGGTCGCACGGGAGGCTGCTGTGCCGTTTGCATTACGAAATATTTTTATTGACCACGAGGACGATCAAACGTCTATAAATCGTCAATTAAGTCGCCTAGAAAAATTAGCTCGAGGTCAAGGTTATGCAATTGCGATTGGTCACCCAAGGGAGACGACTCTCAGAACATTAAAACCTTGGTTAAAAGAAATAGAGAAAAAAGGATTTCAACTTGTGCCTGTCTCGACATTGCTCAGAAAAACAGACGGTTAATTTGTAGACGAGCTAACACATGGATAATTAAAGAGTGCAAGCACCACTGAGAACCTCCCGCCGACAATATCGACTACTCACCAAAAAACGACGCCTCCTCTGCCGCACGAACAAGAGCCATTGCTTTGCTAACAGTCTCTTCAAACTCGGACTCCGGCTCACTATCTGCAACAACTCCCGCCCCAGCTTGGATATATATCACTTCCTCCTTAATAACAGCCGTGCGCAACGCGATACATGTGTCCATATCACCATCTGCTCCAAAATAACCAATACACCCGGCGTATATACCACGTCTCTCAGGCTCCAACTCATCAATGATTTCCATCGCACGTACTTTGGGTGCTCCAGACACAGTGCCTGCCGGAAAGCCAGCCATTAATGCGTCAATTTCATCAAAATGCATGCGGTCAAGATCTCCCTCGACATTAGAGGCTATATGCATTACGTGCGAATAGTATTCGACGGCAAATTGCTCAGTCGGCTTCACACTCCCAACTTTAGCAACTCGCCCTACGTCATTGCGGCCTAAATCCAAAAGCATCAAATGCTCAGCCCTTTCTTTGGGGTCTGCAAGAAGGTCTTCAGCCAAGGCGGCATCCTCATCAGCAGTTTGACCGCGTTTGCGCGTTCCTGCCAGGGGCCTGAGAGTTATCCGCCCATCACGCACGCGAACTAATATTTCAGGGCTGGAACCAACGATCTGAAAACCGTTAAAATCCATGTAAAATAGAAAAGGTGATGGATTTAGACGTCTAAGTGAGCGGTAGAACGTAAAAGGTGGCAATTTAAAAGGTAAGTTAAAACGTTGTGATGGAACGACTTGAAACACATCACCTGCATGAATGTAATCTTTCGCTCGCGCCACCATAGAATAGAAATCATCGCGCGTGACATTCGACTTTAGTTGCTCTTTGTTGGATCGAAGAGAGGTTCGAACAGGATGCAAAGCAACGAGCGGGGTTTCCAAATTATTGATCGCAGAGTCCAATCTCTGAATAGCTGACTGATAGGCTTGTTTCGGCAGGGCGTTGCCAGGCCATATCGGAGTGACCAAAGTCATTGTGTCCTCGAGAGAATCAAAAATCGCCATGATAGTCGGTCGAAGAAAAATACTATCAGGCACCCCGATCGAATCGGGATTATCGTCGGGTAACTTCTCAATTAATCTAACCATATCATATGACATATATCCCACTAACCCTGCTGCCATCGGCGGTAGATGATCTGGTAAATCAATACGACTCTCTGATAGCACTCCACGCAAAGATGCCATAGTGCCATTCTTTTCAGCCAAGGGGCATTGCAAAAACGCATCCGCGTTTGAACTAACATTCCGGTTTATTTCGGCCTTATCTCCATCGCAACGCCATACAAGATCTGGACGCATACCAAGTATTGAGTAACGTCCACGGATTGCCCCTCCTTCAACTGACTCGAGTAAAAAACTGTTCGGCTCTCCCCGAACCATTTTCAACATCGCAGAGACAGGCGTTTCTAAGTCGGCAACCAACTTAGTCCAGATTACCTGGGCTAAACCGGCATCATATCCTTGTCTGAATTGTGTATATTTTGGAAAAGTCTGCATTATATTAGCCACATAGACACTATTTACGCCTAGAAGCGTTGAAGAGATGGTCAATCTCCGCTTGATGTATTTTTACATCCGCATCCTTTTGAAATTTTTTTCGCAATTGGCTTGCTATATCGCCACGTATGGAATTGGTAAGAAATTCTGCAAGCTTATTTGCGCCCTTTTTATCAGCGTGAGGGTTGGGTTCAGTGATTTTTTTGAGTAATACGATCCGGTAGCCCCCTTCAACCCGACCCATTGTTGCCTCACCTACTTTCAGTTTAAAAACTTTTGAGATAAGGGCAGGGCCAAACCTTTGATCATCAGTACGCCCATCTCTATAAATCCCCTGTATAGTCTCCATATCACCGATATTCTCGACCCCTGCTCCGGAATTAATAGTTTTTAGAGATTGTATAGCAAATTTTTCCGCCTCCAATCGACGCTGCTCTTCGACCCAAGCATGACTTACATCTCTCCGAACTTGCGCGAACGGTCTTAAAGCCGGCTTAATGATTTGATCAACCCTTAACAGAAAAAAACCATCTTCTCCAACCTCCTGTAACGCACTCTCTTCCGATAATTCGGTCGAAAAAGCAGAATTGACGAATAGGTGTTCCCCGGGCAACTCCACAATCTTTGCACCACCGCGATCTCTCCCTTGTGCGTCCATCGCGATAATTTTTCTGACACCTACCCCGAGCTCACGAGCGGCCTCCTCAATTGACGCTCCACCGCCCAAGATATCCTCTAGTTGATTTGAAATCTCATACAATCCATCGATAGCCTTTTCCCTTGCCACCTCAGCGCGTAATTTTTCGATAACCTCTTCAAAACTAGCCGTGCGGCCCTCTGAAATACTAATAACCTGAATCAAATGCCAACCTAAGGCACTCTTTAGAGGACCAACAGTCGTTCCTAATCCAGCGGTAAATACTGGATCCGCTAATTCGGACAGTAAATCACTTTTGGAGACTAAGCCTAGCTCAACAGTTGTTGGATCTAAACCGGCAATTTCTTTCGCTAGAAGAATGAAGTCACCACCATTCTTCACTCTTTCAGCCGCTCTCTTTGCCGTATCCTCATCAGCAAGAATTAATTGTCTAATCTCACGTTTTTCGTCTACGGAAAACTCCTCTTCTCTCTCGTCATAAGCTCTCCTGAGTTCGTCATCACTAATCGATATCTCTTTTGCGAGGTCCATCGCTGACAATTGTACATACGAGATGGCTCGGTATTCAGGTGCTGTGTAAATATCCTTGTTTACTGTATAAGATTGGCGCAATTGCGCGTCAGTCGGTATCGTTGGCTTATTCGATGATTGATCTAATATCACAATAGAATCAACATCACGGGTCTCCTCGCGGTACCTGTAAATTCTATTCACCCAACTTTTTGGGGGAGATGCGCCAGCTTCCACGCTACCTAATAGGAAATCGCTCGCTAATGCGCCGCGCACCTCCGCTATATAATCATCCTCAGACAAGCCCGCTTGGCGCAAAATAGCTCTAAATTTGCGGTGATCAAAATTGCCCCCTAAGCCAATGAACGCGGGTCGAGATGTGACCTCAGCACGCACCAATCTATCGCTGATAGCGATGCCTAAAGATTGGGTTGTCAATATAGTCGCAATACTGCTGACCTCTCGGTTCAAAACCATATCCACTACGCCGAGTCGATGAGCGGTCTCCATATCTAATTGTTTACCCAGTAAGGGGCGCATCCTTTGGATTTCGAGCCCTACATCCCTATAAAGCTTGTTAGGCCCCATCCTTACATCGCCAACTTGCGCTACGCTGCCCCCACCACCAACTTGATACCCGAGCATATCTTGAATACCCCAAGCCCCAAAACCTAGTATCAATAAAAAGGCAAAGATTTTTATGATCACTGACCCGATTCGCTTGCGCATTAGAAGAAGCATTTAAAAATTACCCAACATTTAAACGTTTTAACATGTCAACATCATAGATTTGGCTGGCGGGACCAGCAAACACGTTCTTGACAACCTATAAATTGGCCTGAGCTTAGGCAATGTATTGTCCAGCGATAAAAAACTCTCTATTGCCCTCTGCCCCTTGAATAGGGCTCTCGGTTACCCCCCAGACTTTCCATCCGGGTATTTCAGATAACCAATACTTTATATCCTTACACACTTCCCGGTGAAAATAAGGATCTTTCACAACGCCCCCTTTATTCACATGACTACGTTCAACCTCAAATTGCGGTTTAATTAGTGCAATTAGCATAGCAGACGGAGCAACCAATTTCAGAGCAGCAGGCAACACAGTTTTTAGACTGATAAAACTAGCATCACATGAGATAAGATTAACTTGATCAGGAATGATCTCTGACGTTAGGTACCGAGCATTGGTCTTATCCAGCTGAACTACACGCACATCTGTTTGTAGTTTCCAATCAAGTTGTCCTCGCCCTACGTCAACCGCATAAACCATACGCGCACCTCGCTGGATGAGAACGTCAGTGAACCCCCCTGTAGAAGCCCCAACGTCTAGGGCCACAGCCACATCCGTGGAGATATCAAAGTATTCTAAAGCATAGGCTAATTTTAAACCTCCACGGCTGACCCATGGATTATCGTTGCCACGAACGGTGATTTGAGCCTCGAGCGCAATCTGCTGACCCGGTTTATCGACTCTTTGCTCTCCCAAGAACACGAGTCCCGCCATAATCAGCGCCTTTGCCCTAGCGCTTGTCTCCGCAAGCCCCCGTTCCACAAGAACAAGATCAACCCGTTTTTTTTTATTGGCCAAGGCCGATTTACGCCCGCCGCGCCTCTAGAACAGCTTCGGCCTCATCGTCCCGACCAAGAGCCGCCAGCACAGTGGCAACGATATGTGGCGATGTAAGTCCAGCAATTTCCATCTGAACATCCGGCTTATTTTGCTCAATAAAGAAATCCGGCATCGTCATAACACGCAACTTTAAACCGCTATCACAGGCACCAACATTCGCTAAAAAACCTGCAACATGGCTTCCAAATCCCCCAACAGAGCCTTCTTCAATGGTAACTAACACTTCGTGATTTCGTGAGAGATTCAAGATAAGCTCTTCGTCAAGAGGCTTTGCAAACCTAGCGTCAGCAATAGTAGTCGAAAATCCCAGTGCCCCCAACTCCTCAGCCGCTTGCAATGCCGTTTGAACAGGCGATCCCAACCCTAAAATTGCAATACTCGTCCCTTGTCCTAGAATGCGCCCTTTGCCAATTTCAAGTGGTCGACCACGTGCTGGGAGTTCAACACCAACACCTTCACCTCGTGGATAGCGAATAGCAGAGGGGCCATCATTGATAGTTGCCGCCGTGGCGGTCATGTGCATCAGTTCAGCCTCATCACTTGGCGCCATGACAATAAAGCCTGGAAGCGTGCACAGATATGCAAGGTCAAAAGCCCCACAATGCGTATTGCCGTCCGCCCCAACATACCCGGCCCTATCAATCGCAAATCTCACTGGTAAATGTTGAATAGCCACGTCATGAACGACTTGGTCATACCCTCTTTGTAAAAACGTTGAATAAATTGCCGCGAATGGTCGATAACCCTCCGTCGCCATACCCGCAGCAAAAGTAATTGCATGCTGTTCAGCAATACCAACATCAAAGCTACGATTTGGAAAAGCTTCTGAAAACTTATCTACCCCCGTACCGCCCGGCATCGCCGCAGTAATGGCAACAATTTTATCGTCCACTTCCGCCTCAGCTATCAAAGCCTTTGCAAAAACGTTAGTATAACTTGGTGCGTTGGCCGCAGGTTTATGTTGCTCTCCCGTCACAACATCAAATTTAGAAACACCGTGATACTTATCCTTTGATTTTTCCGCCGGAGCGTAACCATGTCCTTTTTCCGTCACAACATGAAGTAGCACTGGTCCTTTCTCTTCATCATCGCGCAAGTTTTTGAGAACTGGAAGCAAATGATCAAGGTTGTGCCCATCGACAGGTCCAACATAATAAAAACCAAGCTCTTCAAATAAAGTGCCACCAGTGACCATCCCCCTTGCGTATTCATCAACCTTGCTTGCTGCTTGCTCGAGTTGGCGCGGAAATCGCTTTGCCATTTCCTTGGCAAAATGACGAACAGAACGAAATTGCTTGGATGAGATCAAACGCGATAAATAAGCACTCAGTGCGCCAACCGGTGGCGCAATAGACATGTCATTATCATTTAAAATTACAATTAATTTAGCGTCCATAGAGCCAGCGTTATTCATCGCTTCGTAAGCCATGCCAGCAGTCATTGCCCCATCACCTATCACAGAAACGACATGGTTTTTGATGTTTGCAAGATCTCGCGCCACAGCCATACCTAACCCCGCTGATATCGAGGTTGAAGAATGCCCCGCGCCAAATGGATCGTACTCACTTTCAGAGCGTTTGGTAAATCCAGCCAAGCCACCACCTTGTCGCAGAGTATGCATAAGCTCACGCCGGCCTGTTAAAATTTTATGCGGATAACATTGGTGTCCAACGTCCCAGATAATTCGATCTGTCGGGGTGTTAAACACATAATGCAAAGCTACAGTCAGCTCGACAACGCCCAAACTAGCGCCCAAATGTCCACCTGTTATTGATACAGACCGCACCGTGTCCAACCGCAATTCATCAGCCAACTGTTGAAGCTGCTCAGCGGAAAAATCCCGAACGTCTGCTGGATTCTTAACCGTATCCAGCAACGGGGTTTGCGTTTCAATAGTCACCATAACTTCCTTGAGTCAATTTATAAGTGTTTTAATTGAAAAAGTTACCATACGAAAGTCTAGCAATTATGATTGACGATTTACAATAAAATGAGCGAGTGCTCGCAACGGTTCGGCGAGCTCTCCAAACGTTGCTAATTTTTGGTTAGCCTGATTGCTGAGAGTACGAGCCTTCTCTCGAGCCCCATCCACACCAAGCAATGAAACAAAGGTCGCTTTCCCTGCGCAGGCATCCTTGCCAGTTTTCTTTCCAACATCCTCCGCGTTTCCCTCCACGTCTAAAAGGTCATCAGCGATCTGATACGCCAATCCAATATCAAGTGCATAGCCACCCAATACCTGCAAATCCTGGTTTGATGCCTTTCCCAGCAAAGCACCCATTTGGCATGCTGCCACGATAAGTTCACCCGTTTTCAGCTTTTGAAGTCGAGTAATATCTTGTATGTTCAAATCATGACCTTCTGCGACTAGATCAAACATTTGCCCTCCCACCATGCCTTCATGACCAGACGCTTGGGCAAGAGTTAAAACAAGATCAGATCGCACACTGGGATCTTCATGCGTTTCTTTCGAGGCGATAATTTCGAACGCCTTGGTGAGCAATGCATCGCCAGCAAGAATAGCTGTGGCCTCATCAAACTGAACATGACAAGTTGCACGCCCACGCCGGATTTCATCATCATCCATAGCCGGCAAATCATCATGGATAAGTGAGTAACAATGCACCATTTCAATCGCAGCTGAAGCCCGTAAGGCCGAAATCTCATTAACACCGAATAATCTTGCCGACGCATTAACTAAAAAGGGGCGAATACGTTTACCCCCACCCAACGAGGCATACCGCATAGCTTCCGTCACGCGGCGCTCCGGGCCCTCCCCTTTTGACAAAAACTTATTAAGAACGCCCTCAACGGACCTAGTATTGTTTTCCATAGCCTCGTGCAGGTCGAATACCAAAACGATTTCCTCTTGATGCTTTGTGTTGTTTATTGGGGATCAAGCGGCTCTATCGTTGGGGTTCCGTCAGCATCGAGCACAATTTTGTCAATCTGAACTTGTGCGTTTTTTAATCGAGATTCGCAATGACGTTTCAGATGAATACCGCGCGCGTACGATACAATTGCTTCATCAAGATTACCCCCGCCGCTTTCCAAATTTCGCACTATGTCCTCAAGTTCCGACAAAGCCTCTTCAAAACTCAATTTCCGAATGTCGGCTGGAATTTTATCTTCAGCCATCCAGTGCCCTCAATACAAATAATATTCTGTAACATCTCCAGAGGGTAAGTGTACTCACGCAAAAAAATAATCGCAAGAAAGTTTCATAAAGCCATGCGTTAAATCTAGATTTTAATCCCTTAAAAATTGGTCTGTAATGCGGTCTTATTGCGGAGTGCTCAGTATTAGCTAGTACGAAAACGAGAATAACATCATCCAATAAATTAATTTATTAAGAACCAAGACCACACAGTGCTACTGCCAGAGAAAAAACAACCGTGTCCAATGTTCATGCCCACGTGATTTGCTCAATTAAAATCTTTCATCACTGGTTGGGGGGCAACCTTTATCGAAGTATAAGGGCCCAGCTTGCACATTTGACCTTTGTTTAACTATTATTCACAACCTCTCATAATGCTAAGCTTTTAACAAAACAGAAACGTGCGCTTGAACACTCTCTCTCAGAGCTTTTAAGTCGTATCCCCCCTCCAATAAAGATACAATCCGTCCATCACAGCACTTAGCGACATCAATGAGTTCCTCTGTCAGCCAACCGTAATCCTCGGTCTTAACATTTAGTTGTGCGAGTGGGTCTTGGATGTGGGCATCAAAACCTGCAGAAATAATCATAATTTCTGGGTTAAAACTGCGCAGAGCCGGCACAATAATTTCCGTGTAAGCCTTACGAAATTCACTCGACCCAGATCCGGGACTCAATGGCACATTAACGATATTGCCATCAACTCCTGTCTCGGTTTTTAAGCCTGTTCCGGGATAGGCTGGCCATTGATGGCTAGAGGCGTAAAACAACCCACTATCAGTCTCAAAAGTGTGTTGGGTCCCATTTCCATGATGAACATCAAAGTCAACGACGGCAACCCGCTTCATCTGATGCTTAGACCTAGCATGAACCGCCGCAATTGCCGCTGAGTTCAACAAGCAAAACCCCATTGCTTGATTAGATTCAGCATGATGTCCAGGGGGCCGCACAGCACAAAAAGCGTTTCTAGCTTTTCCGTCAATAACGGCGTCAACAGCATCGATTGCTGCACCACTTGCTCGCAAAGCCGCCCCCAGAGAACCTGCTGATAAAGCGGTATCCGGGTCAAGATACACGTACCCCGTCTCTGGAAAAGTATCCATTAATTTTTCTATATAATACCCGCGGTGAACGGCTTCAATTTGATTCACGTCAGCTTTGGGGGCTTCTTTTCGAACCAACGTATTAAATTTATCCTCTTCCAAGCCGTTTAAAACTGACCGAAGTCTATCAGGGCACTCCGGGTGACTATCCCCCACATTATGAGACAAGCAATCCAAATGAGAATATAAAAAGGTTGTCATTGATACTAACTTCTCCAAACTTACTGCAACGAGTGCATTTATTTCGTTTTATGAGGAACGGCAGTGACAACATTTAAACAATCTCTAGATTTTCGCAAAGATGAGCGATTAAGTATCCGTTGAACCTGCATTTTTGCCCCTCAATAAATAATTATCTGGTCCTTTGTCAAACAAATCGAATACCAATTTTTTGTTCCACGCAAATGTTTTGTTCAAAAGCACCTCGGAATAATTGGAACCCAAAACAGACCTCACTCTACATTCAAATAACCCGTGAAAATAAGTTCCTGATCTACGGCCATCATCCATATTTAGTGAATGACATCGCGCACATTTCTTAAAATTTTTAGCACCGGGATGATCACTTGTTAATAGCGGCTCTTTTAAGACATCCTGTTTCTACTGAATGTTTTCCCAATTCTTCCACCAGCTGCAATGTGACAAACGCTGGTTGGGTCATTTGAGCGACCTGTCACAACGAAACGACTGTCTGGCCAGACCGCTAATGAACAAATAGTTTTATCATGGGCCTTTATTACCCGAACAATCTCGCCCCGAGCCTTATCTAATTGGACTACATACCCATCTCGTCCGGTAGACACGAAGTTATTTCCAAACGGCAGAAAACGAGCTGAAAAAACTAGACTTTTATGATGCTTAAACGCTTCGACTGGCGTAAAGCTTCGGCAATTCTATAAGCTCACCGATTGATCAATGCTGGACCAAAAGCAACATTATGCCACCGCGCGAAACAAAAAAATCAATTCCGCCTATGGCATGATTTTCAAGTTTGCCTCTAGTTCGTCCACTTTTAGCGACGTATACTTGAATAAATTGATCATGACCACCGAGTAACAAATTAGAATCCCTGTTCGTGAAGGTAATTGCATAAATAGGAACCTTCACATTAATTCATGCAAATTATAATGTCTATCACTCGCCAAAACTTAAGCCTGTTATCCCAACCACCGCTGGCTAGTCTTACCCCAGGCCCATCGAACGCCAACGCCATTACCTTATATTTGTGAGCGTTTACTCAGGGAAGTAGCCTTGGGCGTTTAGCCACTAGATCCCACAACAGAATATCGCCATTGTCGAAAGCAGTTACGGCTGTTGCGCCGTCGGGGGAAAACTAAACAGAACCATCATTTTCATCTAGAATTAAGAGTTCCGTATGATCTTTAAAATCCTAAAGTATGACAAAAAAATCACAGCTACCCGTCAACACCCTTTGACCATAATGGAAGATAGCTACCAATCGGATCATTCCGCCATGTCCAATTAAGGCCGCAAAAACCAAAGACGGAAATAACATTAATAGAAAATAGATCTGATAACGAAGACCAGAGGCAAAGTCCTACCCACTATTGTACTTCTTAAGGAACTCTTTTGCCGAGTTGCCGGTATTATTAATTTTTTATGCACAAAAATAAAATTGGAAATTAAGGACGTTTTCAGATCATATTACTTAACTTCTTGTGGATTGTAAGCATCACCTCCACCCATTAGATTTATGCTTGAGACGTAAAAAAATGAAGTTAGTTGCCGCTGAAGATTACGTGGACAAAATTAAACGCGTAAAATAGTTCAAAATATCAACCCTCCCACACATTTTGTGCGCCTGTGTATAAGTTACTAGGAAAAATTACAGTGAAACTCGCTTGGAACATAATTATTGGATTAATGCTTTGTGATCAGGTGATTGCAAAAGCATTTGCAACTGAAGCACCGGGTCGGCCAGCGACTAAAGTAACTGTAGATACAGTTCGCATTGAACCTTACCGTCAAACTGCTGAGATCATAGGTCGGTTTGTACCGCGTCAAAGTGGCATCGTTTCCGCACTCTCTAGTGGCGCGGTGCAAATCCTATCAGTCGAAACAGGGGACCGCGTCGAGGCCGGTGACATAATTTCCACCCTTAACAAAGACCGCCTAAAATGGCAGTTAGAGCTTAAGCAGTCAGAAGTTGCGCAATACCGAGCACAATTTAAAACCAAAAAACAAAAAATCCTTTTGCTTCGGCAAGAATTACAGCGCTTGAAGTCATTAAAAAATTCACCTGCTTTTTCTCGCGCAAGACTAGATGACAAAATACAACAAATCGCTGTCGCCGAGAGCCAAGCGATTGAGGCGAAAGCTGAATTAAATAAATCTAAAGCGGACCAAAAACTAACAGAAATCTCCCTAAAAAATGCGGAGATACGCGCCCCAAATGCCGGTATAATTACGCAAAAACATACTTCTATAGGAGCTTACCTAAAAATCGGTGAGCCCGTCGTCACATTAGTGGACACTAAAATGATGGAGATCGAGGCCGATATCCCATCACTGTACATCAATGGCTTAAATACTGGTACTATCTCTAGAGCCAGAACTAGCCAAGACAGTTTCTTTTCTGTCACAGTTCGAGCAATTATTCCTGTGGAAAACCCAAGGACACGGACTCGCGCTGTAAGATTTACGGTAGGATCACGAGCAACCCGAGACAACGAAACGTACGCCGCTAACCAGAGTGTCATACTTGAAATACCAGCGGGTATTAAAAAAAATGCTCTTACTGTCCACAAAGATGCCGTAATGAGCCGGAACGGGAGAAAAATTGTAGCTTTGGCAGTAGAAAAAAAAGTTCAATTACAAGCGGTCGAGCTAGGTCCTACATCTGGATCACGGTTTATAGTTAAGGATGGCTTAAAGGCTGGTGACTTGACGATTGTTCGAGGTAACGAGCGTTTATTGCCGGGAGTTTCTGTGCAATTCAATACGCCAAGCAAAGGTGTCAATAAGAACGGCGGGGCAAAAAAGGCCGATAGTCCATGAATATAATTAGTACTGCCATTGATAGGCCAGTGGCTGTACTTGCCGCTGTTCTTATGGTCGTCATGTTCGGTTTTGTAGCATTTAACGCCATTCCAATTCAATTAACACCAGATGTAAGAAAACCCATCATTAACTTACAGACAATTTGGCCGGGTGCTGCGCCAGCAGAGATTGAACGTGAAATAATTAATCGTCAGGAGGAGGTTTTACGGGGCCTTGAGGGCCTCCAGTCAATGATAAGCCAAGCTCAGGATGGCCGAGGACGGATAACACTTGAATTTGGAATCGGACACAACATGGAGCGAGCGTTATTGCTAGTAGCGAACCGACTAGACAGGGTGAGCGGATATCCTGATGAAGCACGTGAGCCAACAATTCGGACCTCAAGTTCTGACGACAACCCAATCACCTGGATTGTGTTCATCCGTGACAAAGAGAATGACCGGGCCATTCATACCTACGGCGACTATGTCGAAGACATTGTTCAAGATCGCCTTGAACGCGTCGAAGGTGTTTCACGCGTCAACGTCTATGGCGGCGCAGCAACTCAGATGGAGGTCTCTGTCGAACCGAGCCAGCTGGCACGGTATCAATTAAATGTAACCGAGGTAGTCCAAAAACTCAGAGCAGCTAATTCATCCGTTTCAGCGGGTGATTTGGATGAAGGAAAACGACGTTACGTGGTAAGAACCGAGGGTGAATTCGCAAACATAGAAGATGTAAAGTCAGTGTTACTTCGGTCAGCCGCTGACTCGACTGATCGCAGAGTCGCAAGGGTAACGGTCGGGGATATAGCGTCGGTGCGATTGGCAACCAAAAATCCAACCTCTCGAATTCGTTTTAATGGACAACCGGCAATGGCTGTAAACGCCGTCCGAGAACACGCCGCCAACGTTATTGAGGTAATGGAGGGAATTCGCGCGGCAATCTTGGAGTTAAACGCTGGACCTCTCTCGGGTAACAAAGTGAAGCTCATACAAGTCTACGACGAGACTGTTTATATAAAATCATCCATTAGGTTGGTGCAACAAAATATCGTTATCGGAGGTACCTTAGCAGCGCTGATGCTGTTAATTTTTCTCCGCTCCGGCAGTGCAACTCTCATAGTTTCTCTTGCAATACCAGTCTCGGTTATTGGCGCCTTTGTCGCGATGGCGGCTATGGGACGATCAATTAATGTAATTTCTTTAGCAGGTATCGCCTTTGCAGTTGGCATGGTGGTGGATGCGGCAATTGTCGTTTTAGAAAATATCTATCGATTTAGGGAGAAGGGGATGTCGCCCCGCGAATCTGCATACCTCGGCACCCGCCAGGTTTGGACAGCGGTTTTGGTTTCAGCTTTAACCACGGTGATGGTTTTTATACCCGTATTAGTAATGGAATTGGAAATGGGACAATTGTTCCGGGATATCGCTGTTGCGTTGTCCGTTTCAGTAATATTATCACTCATCGTTGGGGTAACGGTGATCCCTGCTCTCTCTAATCGACTGCTAGGGAGTGATCGTGGCATCCGGATCCGCCGAGTGCGTATTCCAATCATCGACGATTTTGCAATTTGGTTTGTTCGAGTTGCAATTCGCTACACCTCCTACGTTATCCAAAGAAGAAATTTTTGCGCCTTCGTAGTAATCTTAATTTGCGGAGCTAGTGCAGCAGCAACTTGGGCCTTCCTTCCAAAGTTAGATTATCTTCCTAATGGAAACAGAAACCTGATCTTTGGAAGGCTGGTCCCACCACCCGGTTACAACCTCGCAACTACCACAGAGATCGCAAGCGACTTTGAATCTGAATTACTCCCATTTCTGAGCAGTGGTCCGAATGATTTAAATATGGAAGACGGTACTCCAAAACTTCAAAGATTTTTTTTCGTAGCATCACGTGGAAGGACATTTGTCGGAGCCGCTGCCGCTGACCCAAACAGAGTCGCCGAGCTTCTTCCAATCATGCGTCGTGCAGTTTACAAAGAACCCGGAACACTGGGGGGTGTCGTCCAAAGATCTTTGTTTGGTCGAGGTATCGGCGGTAGTCGGTCGATCGAGCTAAATATTTCCGGGCCAGATCTTGAGGATATTTTAAACGTTGCCAACATAGTCAATAAAAATGTTGGATTAGTGCTTCCAAGAGCCGAGGGAACTCAAGTCCGTCCTGTTCCCGGACTGGTATTGGGGGCACCCGAAGTGCGTGTTATCCCAGATCGAATTAAGCTTGCAGATAACGGCGTGAGTGCTCAAGTCCTTGGCGAGACGATCGATGCATTTAATAACGGACTTCGGGTCGCTGAAATTACCATTGGCGCCAAACGAATGGATTTAATGCTCCAAGGCAAGATGGACAAGTCTCAAAAGACACAGAGTATTTCGAATATTCCGGTTGTTACATCCGATGGCCGGGTCATCCCGACCAAGTCACTAGCCACAATTGAAATTACATCAGGACCAACACAGATTCGTCACCTGAACCGAGAACGAACAGTTACACTGTTCATTATTCCTCCAAGCCGAATGCCACTGGAGGAGGCGTTAGATATTCTCAAGGTGCAAGTAATCGATAAATTAAGGATTTCAGAGGCCTTACCAACAGGGATCAAATTTACCCTGACCGGCGCTGCAGATAAGTTAAAACAAACTTGGAATGCGATGATCATGGACCTGATTATTGCGATCATTATAGTTTATCTTGTAATGGCAATTTTATTTGAGAGCTTTTTTTACCCACTCATAATTATGTTATCTGTCCCCTTAGCGACTGGTGGGGGAGTTCTGGCACTCGCATTAGTAAACACACAAATCTTTCAACCTCTTGACATGCTTACCTTGCTTGGTTTTGTTATATTAATTGGGATAGTCGTTAACAACGCAATCTTACTTGTACACCAAACCCTCTTCCATATTCGCACTGAAGGTTATGAAATATGCGATGCAGTGCTAGAGGCCACAAAGAATCGTATTCGACCTATTTTTATGTCTTCACTTACCAGTATTTTCGGCATGCTTCCCTTGGTTATATTTCCAGGCTCCGGGTCAGAATTATATCGTGGTTTGGGAACTGTCGTAGTGGGGGGGTTAAGTATGTCTGCCATCTTAACCCTAGCAATAATCCCACCGCTTCTCATCCTATTTGCGGGTGTTTTGGAAAAGCAAAAATAAAATCAGGTTTGCTCGTAACTCCACTAAAGCCCGCAAACCACACTTGTATTTTAGTCTCAGCGTCTAATTTTAGACTTTTCTAATGACAATAACTGAGCAGTCCTTGCCTGTATCACAAGAAACCATCTGATTACCGGTTCTTTGACAATACTCGATAAAATCATTTGGAGCAGCGCGGTCTGTGACATGAGCCTCCAGTTCGTCCCCTGATGCCATGCTTTGTAGAGCTTTGTTCGCCCGCACAACAGGTAAAGGACATTGAAAGCCTTTAAGATCCAATACGATTCGGGGCATCTAGGTCTCAAGCTTTATTTTTATTCGATAATTCAATCTCGAACCACAAGGGCAAATTTAAAATGAAAATGAAGATGAAAACAAAACTCCGCTCATCGCATAATAATTTTTAATATCAAACGCCTAAAATTTCCCTAGCTTCGATTGGAGAAGCAACTTCACCGCCAACATCTAAAACTATTCGAGCAGCGCGTTCAACTAATGCGGCATTCGACGGGGCTAACTCACCCGCCCCTAAGTAAATATTATCCTCCATGCCGACACGTAAATTCCCACCAAGTAAAACTGCTTGAGCAGCCATGGGAAACTGTTGACGCGAAATTCCAAATGCGGACCATAAACAATCTTCCGGTAGCATATCGCGCATGTGCATCATCGCCTCAGGAGTTGCTCTTGCCCCATAAGAAATACCCAAACAAAGTTGAAAGTATGCCGGCGACTTAATATACCCTTCATCAATCAACTTTTGAGCTAGCACGATTTGCCCTGTGTCAAACACCTCAAGTTCAGGCTTAACTCCGACTGCCTTGATACGGTTTGCCATAAGACGAAGATGGTCAGGTGTGTTTAAAAATACATGCTGATTAAAGTTCATCGTGGCAATATCGAGCGAGCATATATCTGGTTTTAATTTTTCAATATGAGCGACACGCTCAGCAACGGGCTTGACTGTAGTTCCCTCTTGGAAAGATAGTGGATCATCTATCCCCGGTATCAATCGCGCTCCCGGCCCTGTGGTTAAGTTGATCAAGACGTCACTCTCCGAGTCTCGAATTCGCTCCGTTACCTCCTTATAATAGTCAAATTTCATACTCGGCGCGCCAGTTTCAGGATCACGAACATGTATATGAACAATGGAGGCTCCCGCCCGCCAAGCTTCAATAGAGGACTCAGCGATTTGTTGAGGAGTGACAGGCACACCCGAATTTTTTGCGGGCGTTGGGGCCGACCCAGTTACAGCACAAGTAATCACAGTTTTCGACATTCCATCTCCTTTCCTAATATCAATTAGGCTTCACTCTCACAGCCAAAACCAGGCCAAACAGTGCGTCATCCTATGTTCACTTAACCTAACTATTTGCGATTCAACCTTACTCAATGATAACTGCATTCAAAGAATTGCAACTAATGCCTACTTATAAAGTCTGTCTTATCCTTACGCCTTGACACTACAAACACCCGTTTGATGATAAAAATCCATCATCTCTATATGAAGCGGGAGGGTTATGAGCAGGGAATTTTTGTTATTATATCTTGCGGGCTCGACTCCTTGATTCTTAATGAATTTCAACTTTTTCTTGCCGGCGGTTCATTATCAAGTATCTCAACTCGTCTTTAATAAGTTCAGTATGCCGGTTGGGTTCCGCATGCAAAATACCAGTGATTATAGCTCCCTGCACAGCCCTTGGCATATAATCAAAATTTTCCAACATTAAAAATTTTACACTGGGTCGAACTGTGTGAGACAGTAAAAGACTTAATACTAGTTTTTTTCTAATATCATTTCGCAGATTACCAGCCTCAGTAAGTTCGAAAAACTCTTGGACGAAGTGACTGGAAGTAATCTTACCTTGAAGAAGATTTTTTAAGTTGTCTCTAAGTGCAACAGTATATTGTTGGCGTGTGTGAATTATAAATTTTGCTGCATGCCTCCGAATTTCCGCAACGGCAGAGGGCTCAAAGGCTCTCTCCTGAACATAACGAAGACACATTTTCACAGATTCATGCCGGCTTTGATCTGAAACAATCTCGGTTATTCCCTCAAGAAGGCGTGTTTTACCGCCTTGTGGAGACAACCGGGCTGCGGCTGCTAGGGCCATTGGAGCCTCTGGGTCACGCGCTGCCATGACAGCCAGTGGTAACGGCTCTTCAAATTTCAGGAGATCGATCTGATGATTCATTAAGGTCTCCGGAACCAGAATTCGATCATCTCTTCCGGGCATGAGGATGGGTTGGCGTGCACGGTAATTCTTTTTTATACCGAGCGCCACTTTGATCCCTTCTTGAGATATTCCTCGGTAATCAACCAAAATTTCCTCCGTGAATCTTATCGCAAACTAGTGAAGTGCCGCCCGTTAAATCCATGACTGATCAAACTCGGTTGAAGCAGAATAGAGTTACGAGTGCCATTCCACCACAACCTATAACGCCTCACACCTTCCCGAATAGCCATTGACGGTAGTCGCGCATTGAGGCGTTCTTGTAGTCGCAATTCAGATTCCGCCATAATTAAGACAGTTTGTCTCCCGCCCGAGGTAGCCGCACTCGATCCCAACTTAGTGTCCCTGCCACACTCAATTTGATCTCCCAATAAGAGAGTTAAAAACACTAGTACATCGTCCGGCACTTTAGATTTTCCATTTCGCCATTTACTAACACTAGCTGGAGAAACACGCAGTGCCGCCGCAATTTCCCGACCAGTAACGGCGAGCGCACACAATCCTTGAAAAACGGGAACCGATGAATCGGATGTTTTTATAAGATCGCGCCTGCTCAACTTGAATTCCATTCTTCCTGTAAATACGAATTGTGTGTAACTGAAACTTGTTCCTAATCAAACAAATATTTGTGTCTAAAGCATTAATAACCCTAAAAATATCGGAAATAATATATTATCTCCTGTCTTCTTGTATTGTTTCCCAATGATAAGTTATTCGTTATTACGATAGAGTATAAACGAGTCGTAGCTGATATACTTGTGTATCAAGCGACAAAAATTGAAATAAAACGATGAAAATTGGTATTGATTTAGGTGGCACAAAAATCGAAGCCATCGTCATCCAGGATAACGGGAAAGAACTAAATCGTGTTCGAATGGATACTCCAGTTGGAAATTACTACGACACAATTATTGCTATTCGAGATTTGGTAAAAGATTTAACTGTTGAGCATAAAATACAACTGGATGTACCTGTAGGTATAGGGATACCTGGCTCTTTATCACCAGCTACAGGATTAGTTAAAAATTCCAACAGTACTTGCCTCACAGGGATGCCTCTTGATGAAGACCTCTCACGAGTATTACAACGCCCTGTCCGAATTGCAAACGACGCAGATTGCTTCGCGGTATCCGAAGCATACGATGGTGCGGGTAAAGGTGCCAATAGTGTATTTGGCGTGATACTTGGAACAGGTGTTGGCGGCGGCATAGTAATTAATGGAAAATTATGGCCCGGCCGGAATCGGATTGCTGGTGAGTGGGGTCACCTCCCGCTTCCATGGTCCACTCCAAGTGCTGATAATAATGCCTCAAAGCACGAGACAAAACACAAGGAACGAAAATGCTACTGCGGTAAATCACGATGTATCGAGACTTATTTATCAGGACCTGCCTTAGAGGCTGATTTCAAAGTGATCACAGGGACTAATTTGAAAGCTGCAGATATAGCAAAAAAGTGCGATTTATACGACCCCGCAGCGGTATACGTTATGGCCCGTTATGAACATAGACTAGCTCGTGCCTTAGCGAGTGTAATAAATGTTCTTGACCCTGATGTTATTGTCTTGGGAGGTGGCCTCTCAAATATCCACCGACTTTATGATACCGTACCTCTAATTTGGCAAGATTGGGTTTTTTCTGATCATTGCGCTACGCGCTTAGTGCAAAACATTCATGGTGACTCGAGTGGTGTTCGAGGAGCAGCTTGGTTATGGTAAGTGGAGCTTGTTTGGGGCATATACATGCTACAATTTACATTAAACCTCTCATAGATTTTCTTGGTCAGAGCAATTTCACGCGGGTAAGTATTTTAGACAAATATATCAAAGATCAATGAATTCCTTGCTTTGAATCCACGTATAATGCCGTAAATGGATAGAATATGGGGAAAATCAAGAACCTGAATAATCAACAAGGTAACTCGTTAATTTTCTCAATATTTTCAAGTTCCAGATCAATACTAAATGTATCGAAATCTTGACGAATAAAGCGTGCCACACCATCGGCACGATAGTCAATTCCAAGTTCAAATTTAGGAGTGTGCTGCTCAGTTATCATTTGTTGACGTATATCTGCAAAAAACGCCAGCCGAAAATGCTGAGTCTTCATGGTTGGAAAACCAGCTTTGTTTAAGATTTGTTCCAGTTTATTAACACGTTTAGTGCCACGCAACGGGGAGCCCCGGGAAACAACTGCGTTAATCTCGTAGGGGTTATCAATGCTGGTGCCGTCAAAAACTACCCGATTAATCATTTTCGCATCCGATTTAACGGCTGCAAAAAGCTTTTTTAGATGCATTGAGGGAAATAATGTTTCTCTGTGCAGAGTAATCTCTGTATCCATAGGGGTCGCAAATTTCACAACAATTTGCCGGTTATTTGACCTACGCTTTACTATTCCTTTTAGAACCTCAGTAATGACCCCATTCTCAGCTTGCTGAGAGTGAAAGTGATAGGAACTGCCGTTACGTGCCTCCCAACTAGCGAATGACCAAATTGTTGACCTAATATCCCCCCATTTATAAAATAGGACTAGTTTGACATTTGTATCAGACGCCCATCCCTCGCAACTACTTTGAAAATTATATATCATTTTGCCCGTAGCCCCAGATATGCCAGAACCACGCACAGCAGATTTCAACTTCATTCCGTAAACCGCTCTATGAGATACTAATTCCTCACTATAAACATGATTTGGAGCTAAAAAGGTTAAGTGGAGAGCAGCACAAACTCCGGTAATGGAGAGCAAAATATTATTTTGCACCATTTCAATCCTCTTTAAGTAAAGCTAATATTTAGCAGTCTAGATCAGTTTAATCATGCTATGGCGCAGCGAACATAATTACATTTTTTGTTTCTTTTTCGATTTAATCTTCGCGCAAAGTTATAATTCATGATTTTCAGAGAGTTGTGAGCCATTGGGTATTTTGATTACCACCCCCGCCCCTCTTATTTTGAGAGACTGGCACGTCGGGAACCTACCGATAGTGCAGGAGCCTCTGAGTGGGGACACCAACCCTCAACGAACCGCTCGGGCCAATTCTATGGATGCTAAATTGTTTGGGCCCTCGTCAATCACTTGGTGAGCAAGGCGCCAATCCCCGGTCTGAACTCGAATAGCCCAGCTATCCGGCAAACCCGCACGCACCATACGTTTAAATGTATGCTTTGTGTCTTCCTTACTGACTGGACCGACAACCACTCGATAGACGGTCGTTTCATTAGCTTCGGCTACAAGAACATTAGGGGCAATATTACCATGTCGAACTGCAAACAATTTTGCATTTTTGAAATTACGGAAACTACCTATCACATAATAAATTCCCAAAATAGGATTATCCGAAATATCAGTAGCTAAATGCGAAGCGTTTATAGAGTAATTTTTTAGAGGGGGTAACTTAATCTGCGTTGTGACCGGCGCCACCAGATCACTTGCTATTAAGGCCTTAGGTTTACGCGGAGCCGATAAATTTTTTACAGTTCTACTCAAACTAGTTTTAGGTTGTTGATCACCGGAGTGTTGAGACACCCTGAGAGAATTAAGTGATCCTCTCTCCCACTCGGCAACTGAATTTAATTTTTCAAAATCTTTTTCCATCGGCAACAAAGTCTTCAAGTTCATTCCCCGTGAAGCCATATTTTTGACCACGCTCGCCAAGTCTGCCTCTCGTACCTTAGTCATCCTCATCTCCGAGGACGGGCGAACTTTTTCGTGCTGTGTGTCTGCAACTAATGTCGCCGCATCATCCCAGTTTTTGCAGATACTTCCCTCGGTCAACCCTCGGAGGAGGGCGCAATCTTTTTGCGCAACCATTGATAAACCATGGTCAGTCATTGATTTATCTGTCGCAACATACGAGAGACCGTCCAAAGCCCATGATGCAACTTGCAATGGCAAAGGCATGGCGCACCCGCTAAGCCCCCAACAACTTAACCCAATTATCAAGGCCTTTCTTAAAACTAATTTCCCAAACAAACCCATTTTACTTGCACCACTAATCTTGATAAGAGGCTCCAATAGAGCCCTACCAAAACGATTAAATTCTTGGAGTAATGATGCCTTGTCAAAACTCACATCTCGCTATCGCTTTATTCGATAGTATGACCTGTTAAATAAACTCTAGGCAACTGATTTTTAATAATTAAACGTTCAACAAACCTAGACAGAGTTGGGACTGGTCTTAATTTTTGGCAAATTTAGCTTTAAACCCAATTCCCTAAGCCGCGAGTCATCCACTTTGCTAGGCGCCCCCATTAATAAATCTTCAGCCCGTTGGTTCATTGGAAACGCAATAACTTCGCGAATATTCGGCTCATTAGCGAGAAGCATCACGATTCTATCGATTCCGGGCGCAGACCCACCATGCGGTGGAGCACCAAATCGGAACGCACGCAACATTCCACCGAATTCCTCTTCTACGACAGATCGATCATAACCGGCGATTTCAAATGCTTTAACCATGATATCTTCACGATGATTTCGGATCGCCCCAGAAGATAATTCAACACCATTACAAACAATGTCATATTGATATGCCATTACATCCAGAGGATCTTGCGTCTGAAGAGCGTCAAGACCCCCTTGAGGCATAGAAAATGGATTGTGAGAAAACTCAATTTTTCCTGCCTCTTCATTCAGTTCAAACATTGGGTAATCAACAATCCAACAGAAATTAAATTGTCCGCCAGACCGCAAGGATAACTCGGTGCACAGCCGCTCACGCGCAAGCCCAGAGAACCTCTCAGCCTCCCCCACCTCCCCGGATACGAAAAACACGGCGTCGCCACTTTTTGTGCCAGTCTTCGTTTCGATTTCACTAATTTTTTCAGTCTCTAAATTCTTCGCAATCGGTCCTTTAGTATTCCCATCTTCGCCAAAAATAATATATCCAAGGCCACCTCCTCCTTCTTGGCGAGCCCAGTCATTAAGTTTATCAAAAAAACTGCGCGGTTGGTTTCCGGCACCCGGCACCCGAATAGCTCTGACTATTCCACCCGCATCAATGATTTTGGCAAACAAACCAAATCCTCCGTTACGAAACGAATTAGTCACATCTTGAATGGTTAACGGGTTTCGTAAGTCTGGCTTATCGGTGCCGTATTTGAGCATTGCTTCCTTGTACGGAATCCGCGGAAAAGGCATTTTAGTTACTGTATGGTCACCGCCAAATTCTAAAAACACACCAGCCAACACAGGTTCAATAGCGTTAAATACATCTTCTTGGGTGACGAACGCCATTTCAAAATCTAATTGATAAAACTCACCGGGCGATCTATCAGCCCGTGCATCTTCATCACGGAAACACGGAGCGATCTGAAAGTATTTGTCAAAGCCAGAAACCATAAGCAACTGCTTAAATTGTTGCGGCGCTTGAGGCAGCGCATAAAATTCACCCGGATGGTTACGGCTGGGCACCAAATAATCTCTTGCTCCCTCAGGGGAAGACGCAGTTAAAATGGGCGTCTGGACCTCCAAAAACCCTTGATCAGTCATACGGCGACGAATTGAGGAAATTACTTTTGACCGGAGTTGGATATTCTTATGCAATTGATTTCGTCGCAAATCTAGAAATCTATACCGAAGCCTGATGTCTTCGCCAAATTCTTGATCCCCTGCAACTAGCATTGGCAACACGTCCGCAGAACTCTCAACTACCACTGCCTCCATATGCACTTCCACATGACCTGTTTTAATACTTGGATTAATTGTCTCGTTTGACCGCTCCACTACTTTTCCAGTCACCGTTATGACACTCTCTATACGGACAGTTTCTACCGAATTAAACAAAGAGCTTGAAATATCGATAACGCATTGGGTCAAGCCAAACTCATCTCTCAAATCGATAAAGACAAGATTGCCGTGATCTCGTTTAGCATGAATCCAACCAGATAATCGGACCTTTTCCCCAATATGACCCCGACTTAATTCGCCGCAAGTGTGGCTTCGAAATGGATGCAAATTGTCACTCACGTTTTATATCCCTCGGTCAATACAAACTGATGCTTGTAAACTTAAGAACGAACTTTATCCCCCTATTGACCCAAGGAAACAATACCCTTTGACCACTGATGAACTGGACGCAGACGGAACTAATTTATCAACAACATTGTAACACTGAGGAGTCCGATCAAAACATTGGGCTTATGAGTACTCGTGTTCTCTGATGTCATACGTTTTTTAAAAAGCATAAATCCGTCTTGCCCAATCTGGGATTATTTGTCGGAGGTAGCCATAACATCAGAAATATATGCAACGATATCCGACCCTGACTCATTTTTAAGGCTATGCTTTCTCGTCAAAATTCAATGTTAAATTTTTCATTTAAGCCAATGATTTGCCGCGCGCGCGGATGAATAGTTTAAACCGACTGAACAATTAATGCATGTAGCTCTTTAACACATACCGGTTGCGACGTTGATTTGGCCCGAGAGGCTAGTGAATTGAAAGAGAGATTTTTACGTCCAAACTGATACAAAAATTACCTCAAAAAACGAAACCCTCAGCCACGCTGCAGTCTGATTGTTAAACTTGTGTGAACACCTTTACTTATTTTGCAGAGCATAAACTTAAAGCTAGGTATGTTTACTTAACACGTTTATGAAGATACTTTCGTGAGGAGCAACGATTGACGATCTACTAACTATCAGTGAGATGCTCCTCGAGATTTCTCTAACGAATTTTTGGGAACACAATAGCGTCACCCCAATTTTGTGCCGATTGCAATAGGGATACCGCGGACTAAATCAGCAATATCCATACTCCCTTTTCCAGATCGTTGAGCCTTTTGCACCCTCAAAGCCCCCTCCCCACAAGCCACAACCAACGGCAAGCCCACCACAGTTCCGGGCTCACCTTTGACACCCCATTCAGGAGTCGCTGCAAGAATTTTGAGCCGCATACCATTCAATTCACACCAAACTCCTGGTCGGGGATTGAGAGCCCGAATTTGCAGGTTTAACTTAACAGAAGAGCGTTGCCAGTTCACGCGTCCCTCATCGCGTGTCAACTTTTCGGCATAGGTGACACCGTTGACCGATTGCGGAACTGCCTTTAATTCCTTTTTTGAGGTTCGCTCAAGCGCTTCAACAATCATTTCTGCGCCCTCCACTGCCAAGATATCATGAAGATCACTCGTTGTGGTTTTTGAGGTTATTAGGGTCTCACGCACTAGGTAAATACCCCCCGTATCCAAACCTTCGTCCATAGCCATGATTGAAACGCCTGTTTTTTCGTCACCAGCTTCAATCGCGCGCTGAATCGGTGCAGCCCCGCGCCAACGTGGCAAAAGGGAAGCATGAATATTAAAACATCCGAGTTTCGGTGCATTAAGAATAGCTTGAGGTAACATCAGCCCATAGGCAACAACAACAACAGCATCCAACTTGAGCCGCGCAAAATTTCTCTGAACCTCATCATCCCTGAGGGACAAAGGAGAGCGAACCGGAATTCTATTCCTATCCGCAAACGAATGAATAGGGCAAAGAGTTTCTTTTTGGCCCCGACCTGCCGGTCGTGGTGGCTGTGAGTAAACGCAAACAACTTCATGTCTTGAATCTATCAATGCCTTTAAGGCTGGCACGGCAAAATCAGGGCTGCCCATAAAAATTAACCGCAATGGATCCGTATCCATTGGTTATTCCATCGCTTGTTTTTTGGCTTTTTTGAGTTTTCGAAAGATCATGCTACGCTTAACTATCGAGACGTAATCAACGAACAATATACCTTGAAGATGATCCATTTCGTGTTGAATGCAGGTCGCTAAAATACCGCTCGCCTCCAGTTCCCGCTCATGGCCTAACCTATCAAGGTATTTCAAGTGAATTATTTCTGGCCTGATAACCTCGATATAATTCTTGGGTAACGACAAACAACCCTCTTCGTGCGCATGCTTTGTATCAGATGTCCAGACTATTTCGGGATTAATAATTTGCATTGGTTGTGGTTCCTTCTGCGCGCGAGCAACGTCAACCACAATAATGCTCCGCACGTCACCAACCTGCGGCGCAGCCAAACCAATGCCATTTGCGGCATACATGGTTTCAAGCATGTCATCCATAAACGTCCTAAGCCCGTCATCGACAACCTCAACTAATTTAGTTTTAACCTTGAGACGTTGGTCTGGGGCTATAATGATCGGTAAAAGAGCCATAAAAACTCAACTTTAAGAAGTACAACACGGACAACGAATATTCATTTGTTTCAAAATCGTCAAGCCTTTGCCCTAGACTTCTCTCGATGTAAGATATCGGCAACATGTAAAAAGCGAGGAGAATACTGTGCCGGGTCAATCCTTATTTGGCGTAGCAGCCCTAATCGGAATAGCATGGGTTTTTTCAGAGAACCGCCGCAGTATATCCTGGAAAAAGGCCGGTCTAGCTCTCATCATACAGTTAATTATTGCCTCCATCCTATTAAATGTTGAAGCCCTTCAAGGGGTCTTTCACGCGTTAAATACTATTATTTTAGGCTTGCAAGCAGCAACTAAAGCTGGCACCTCGCTCGTCTTCGGCTACCTTGGTGGTGGCGAGCTCCCCTTCACAGCGCGTTCCCCCGGCACAACTTTTATTTTGGCTTTTCAGGGGTTACCCGTGATTCTTATCATCAGCGCGCTTTCGGCGCTTCTGTATCATTGGGGGATACTCCAAATTATCGTCAGATGCTTTGCTTGGGTGCTGAGAGGCACCCTTGGCGTCACCGGTGGAGCGGGCGTTGGCGTAGCCGCTAATATTTTTGTCGGTATGGTGGAAGCTCCACTTTTAATCCGACCTTACATCAATAAAATTTCTCGAGCAGACCTCTTCCTCATCATGACGGCAGGCATGGCAACTATAGCCGGGACAATGATGGTGCTCTATTCAAGTATTATTGGGCCAGCAATTCCCAACGCATTGGGTCATATTTTAACCGCCTCTTTTATAAATGCTCCAGGGGCCATCTTGATAGCTCGTTTACTCGTGCCAGCCCACTTGCATAATACTAAAATCACTGAACCAATAATTGCATCCCCCGCCACCCGGGGAGCGATCGATGCCGTCACGCAAGGGACACTGGATGGCGTGAAACTTCTTTTTAACATTATCGCAATGTTAATTGTAATGGTAGCACTCGTCAGTTTGGCAAACATGTGTCTTGGAATCTTTCCAGATGTCTTTGACGCCCCTATTACGCTGCAACGTATTCTTGGATGGATCATGTCCCCCGTTGCTTGGTTAATTGGAGTCCCTTGGGATCAGGCACAGACCGCAGGTAGTCTGTTGGGAATTAAAATCGTGTTGAACGAATTGGTAGCTTATATAGAGTTAGCCCAACTAGAAAATACACAACTGTCCGAAAAAAGTCGGATTATTCTCGTCTATGCTTTATGCGGTTTTGCCAACTTAGGGAGTCTGGGGATAATGCTTGGAGGCCTTGGAACCATAGCACAAGAGCGCCGATCTGAAATTGCCGGGCTTGGTCTCAAATCGATCTTTGCAGGAGTACTCTCAACTCTGGTGACAGCCTCGATTATCGCTTTAATGATTTAATTTTTCACCCAATGATTATAAAAAATACTTACTCGGAAAGTGGTTTTATACTTGCAGCGCATTCTTGAAGGCATAAGCCCAGCCAGCTTTTCTGTACTACTCGCCAAAATTAAAATAACAATCGTACTTCCCTAGGTGTTCTAAATCTTTAAGATATATATTCACTGGCAGCTCAGAAAAGGTCATACCGTCATGCAATTCAAAGCTCTGGACTTGATGTGAAGGCAGGGACCGCTACTCTGGCGCTAAACTTACCAACTGAGGATACCGTATGGTTAAAAAACTAGATACACTCCAAGGCAACCAAGAGATCAATTCTCTTATTGGTTGGTCTTACGTCGAGGGGCGTGATGCCATCACAAAATCATTCTCTTTTTCTGATTTTAATGCAGCTTTTGCATTTATGACCAAATGTGCGATGAATGCTGAACGTATTAATCACCATCCTGAATGGTTTAACGTTTATAACCGGGTTGAGGTCACGTTATCCACTCATGAAATGGGGGGATTGACAGATTTGGATATTGAGTGTGCAAAATTTATGGACAAGGTTGCAGACGCATGAGCCGCGAAAATGTGATGAAAATGATTGCTCAAATTGAAGCAGGAGAAATATCTATTACCGAACTGCCGGATAAAGCCAGTGCCGCTGACATAGTAAAATTTGGCAAAGCCATTGGAATTGATTTTTCTACCGATGATCTTGGAGCTTTTTTACGCCTTCGCATAGCGAGCGCCGAGAGCCTGCCACGACCATGGGGATGGCCCATTGCTCGCGAATTGGGTTTGGTGCGCTCTTGAGCGATATTTTGACAAAGCGACTCTCAGGGAGCATCGGGGTAGAGATCAGCAAAGTAAACCTGGCTGATATTTCAGATGGGCAGTTCGAGGAAATTCGGCAGTTAACCTTTGACCACGCGGTAACAGTTATTCGAGAACAAAGCTTAACACCCGATAGACTAGAGGCATTTGCACGCCGTTTTGGGGAACCAGAGCAGCATGTTATTAAGCAGTTTGCCCTGCCAAAAAACCCGAATGTTTTCGTCGTTTCCAACCTAAAACATAAAGGCCGACCCATCGGCGCTATTAGGGCTGGGCAATACTGGCACTCCGACCTCTCTTACATGGCAAGACCAACCATGGTATCAATATTGCACGGACTTGAAGTGCCCAGTTACGGGGGAGATACAATGTTCACGAGCATGATATCTGCATACAGTGAATTATCCCCGGTAATAAAGGGCTTACTGGAAAATTTAACGGCTACCCACGAATACGCTCTTGCCTACGAAAAATACTTTAACCATTACCCTGAGAGACCTCCACTTACAGACAAAGCCCGAGCCGCGACTCCGCCAGTTAGCCACCCCGTTATTCGTACTCATCCAGACACCAAAGAAAAGGCCCTGTACGTCAATCCAGGGTTCACCCGTCATATTAACGAGTTATCGCCTTCAGAGAGCGAGGCGATGCTAAGTTTTTTATTTTCACATATTCAAAAACCGCACTTTATTTATCGCCACAGTTGGGCCGTAGGTGATGTCGTTATTTGGGATAACCAATCAACCTGTCACCTCGCGATTGCAGATTATGACATGAATGAGGCTCGACATTTTATCCGAGTAAGTGTCAAGGGTTCGTACCCTAATTAAAAGCCAAAAAATTTCGTCAACGCCTGAACAGGTTCACGCTCGGTAACAAGTGTATTTTCGACAGCGGTCCCGTCAGCGTAGCCAAGTGACATACCACAAACCAATACGTGATCATCAGGTATGGATATGTGCTCGCGAATGACTCTATGAAGATGGGTAAAAGCAGCTTGAGGACAGGTATGCAACCCCTTAGCGCGCGCCGCCAACATGATATTTTGTAGGTACATTCCGTAATCGAGCCAACTACCAGTTTCGAGATCCCTGTGAATGGAAAACATAAGACCAACTGGAGCGCCAAAAAATGAGAAATTCCTTCCATGTTGGACGTGCATCTTATGTTTTTCTCCTTTCTCTATGCCCAGCAGTCCATATAGGTCCCATCCTACTTTACGGCGGCGTGCTGTATATGGTTCAAAAAACTCCTTGGGATAGTACCGGACCTCCGCTGTGTTCTCAGGATTTTGGGCATCATGAGCTTGCAATAAGTCATTGCTAAGTTCTTGCAGCCGGTCGCCAGTGATTACGTAGGTATTCCAAGGCTGCATATTAGTTCCACTTGGCGCACGGGCAGAAACGTCCAATATCTCGCAAATCGTCTCGTAAGAGACAGGTTGGGGAAGGAAAGCACGAATGGAATGGCGAGTTCGGATCGCATCGTTGACGCTTTGAGCAGGGTCTAACGAAACAGGTTTGGTATGCGTATCCATAAAAATTATTCTCCTATACGAACGAGCCTGCCACCATCAACAGGAAGCAAAACACCAGTAATATATTGAGCCTCATCTGAGGCCAGAAAGAGAGCAGCATTGGCAACATCCAATGCTGTCCCCATACTCGCCCGTAACGGTACTTTTATATTTCGCGCTTTCCGCACTAAATCCCTCTCAATACCCTGCTCCCGCGCGCGCCGTTCAATGGCCATAGGCGTATCCATCAAACCCGGCAAGATCGCATTGGCTCGAATACCATACGCAGCGTTTTCCATAGCGACATGTTGAGTCATTGTGTTGATTGCTCCTTTGGAAGTTTTATATGTCACAGTAGCACAAGTTGATATGGAAGCTGTCGAGGAGACATTAATAATAGAGCCGCATAATTGATCACGCATAAACGGCAAAACATGCTTTATGGTCATAAACATGCCTTTTAAATTCATATCCATAAGACGATCCCAAGTGCTTACATTTAAATCAAACGTTGACTGATCTCCCTCTGAGCGCCCAACGTTATTGTGAAGGATGTCTATTTTGCCGTACAGATCAACGCAGGTTTTAGCGAGTGCTTTACACCTATTCTCCTGAGTAATATCAGCTTGAATAACGGACGCTGTCCCTCCCGCCTCCTTAATCAACAAGCTTGTCTCTAATGCAGAGTCCTCGTTTTTATCCACCAATAATAATGATGCCCCCTCCTCCGCAAACCGCAAAGCCGTCGCTCGACCATTACCCATAGTTTCCCCGTGAGTCTGCCCAGCGCCAACGATAATTGCCGTCTTACCTTTTAACCGCATAGTCATGTTCCTAATTAAATTGCCTGCATTCGAGTCGCGCCATCTAAACGAATATCTTCACCGTTCAGCATAGCGTTGAAAATCATTTGCATAACCAATCCTGCATATTCTCTCAGATTACCCAATCGTGAAGGAAACGGCACCGACGATCCAAGACGGTCCTGAACCCCTTGTGGTGGCCCGGATAGCATAGGCATCGCAAATATTCCTGGCGCAATTGATATTATGCGGATAGCCAAGCGCAAAAATTCTCGCGCTGCTGGTAACGTCATCACCACCACCCCTCCTTTTGATGCTCCGCAGGCCGCTTGTCCTATTTGCGCCTCAAATGCAGCTATTGACGCTGTATTGATGATCACCCCACGCTCCCAGTCAGACTTAGTATTTAAACTCTGCATACCCGCCGCAGCGAGGCGCATCATGTTAAATGTACCAGTTAGATTCACTTCAATCGTCTTCCGGAATAATTCTAGCTGCTGTGGTCCCTCGCGCCGAACTAGTTTAGCAGAGGGAGCTGCACCTGCACAACTCACCGAGATACGGGCTATACCATGCTCTTCACATGCGGCTTCGACAGCTGTTTAGATGATAAACGCGTCAGATACATCGCATGGAAATGGTTTTCCTCCAGTCTCTCTCGCCACTTTTTTTTACCATCTAAAGTCTTTGTCTAAAATGCCTAGTTTTGCGCCGACTTCTGCTAAAGCATGCGTCTTTGCCTCGCCCAATCCAGATACAGCCCCTGTAACAATTGCTGCAATCCCACCAGTCTTCATTATAGAATGCTCTTCATTGCTGTTTGCGGCATAAGAGGCCTTAATCAAGAAAGCCGGAGGCTTAAGATCAATACTAGTAGTAAGTTTTCTAATACCTCATACTGTACTAAAGAGACCTCAAACAATCAAAAGAACTAAGCCCAAAAGATCTAATAAATTTTGCACTCCATGGTGAAGTTTTCTTCAAATAGCCTCTGCGTAGAGTGGTTTTACGGCCCTTCCATTCACCCAGAACTCATCGCAAGAAACTACCACTATCGACGAACTTAACTATCTCATCTCACTAACTGTTACTCTATGCGGTATATCTTCTCTGCTTAACAGATAACAGGTTTATGGACTGATAAGTTGAGTAATGTTCTTATGTCCAAGAGATGATCTGTCTAGATTAATAACCAATATTTTTTCAGAGATAATTTGTTCGACTTTTGTCAGCTTGAACCTCCTTAGCCCTACCGTCATAATTCAGTTTATTCAAAATAAGAGATTAATAATGCCACATCCGATATGGTCACCCAATCCGACACGCGTTGCTACTGCTAACATTACTCGGTTTAGAAAAGAGGTTTCTGATCAATGGTCTGTCGCGCTTACAGACAACGATGCTCTATGGCGATTTTCCATCGAAGAAAGAGAGAAATTCTGGGAGAGTGTCTGCAAATTCGCCAGTCTCTCTGCTAAAACATGGGGTGGCACTGTCCTCAAACAAGATGAAAAGCTCTCAAATGAACAATGGTTTCCATCAGCCCGTTTAAACTTTGCCGAAAATCTTCTTCGTTATCGTGGAAACCAAGACGCGCTTGTTTTCAGAGGTGAGGATAAGGTTGAGCGTCGATTATCGCGCGATGAGTTATATCGCTCCGTATCCTGTTTGGTTCAAGCATTTAGAAAGGCCGGTTTAACAAAAAAAGATCGAGTAGGAGCCTATATTTCAAATATACCCGAGGCTGTTATCGGAATGTTAGCCTGTGCAAGCCTCGGGGCAACTTGGTCTTCATGTTCTCCCGATTTTGGAGTGGATGGGGTAATCGAACGTTTTGGCCAAATTAAACCTAAAATCTTAATTACTATCGATGGTTATTTCTATAATGGTAAGCGTATAGATATTAGATCCAAGATAAGGGACATTATCAAACGGCTACCGAGTGTCCAAAAAGTGATTGTAGTTCCTTACTCAGAGATTGCGCCAGACATCAGCTCTATTAAAAATGCAAAAATTTTTTCTGATTTCGTGCGTGGCTGCTTAGCTAAAGACATCGACTACGAGTATGTGCCCTTTAACCACCCACTTTACATCCTTTACTCATCGGGTACTACAGGTAAACCCAAATGCATAGTTCACGGGGGTGGCGGCATATTATTAAAGCACACTGTCGAACACACTTTGTCAACCGACGTCAAGGAGGGGGATAGAATTTTCTGGTTCACCACGTGCGGTTGGATGATGTGGAATTGGATAGTAAGTGGCCTCGCGTTTGGTGCAACAATTTTGCTTTATGACGGCTCGCCTTTTTATCCCAACGGCAACATTATTTATGATTTTGCCGAGGCAGAGAGGATGACACTATTGGGAACGTCTGCAAAATTTATCGATGCATGTAAAAAAGCCGCATTATCACCAAAAAATACTCATGATCTTGCGACATTAAAGTGCTTAGGCTCTACTGGATCAACATTGGCCCCTGAAGCCTTCGATTACATTTACGAACACATCAAAACCGATTTGCACTTGCAATCCATGTCTGGTGGTACAGACATCGCAGGTTGCTTTTGTGGAGGTGATCCCACCCGGCCAGTGTGGAGAGGAGAAATTCAAACACCGACACTCGGGATGGCGATCGATGTATATGATCAAAATGGCCAGTCCATGCCGAGCGGAAAGGGCGAACTAGTCTGTACCAAGAGCTTTCCAACAGTTCCCAAATTTCTGAATGACTCCGACAACGTGAAGTTGACTGCCGCTTACTTCAAGCGTTTTCCTAAAGTTTGGACCCATGGGGATTTTGTGGAGTGGACGGATACCCACGGTCTTATTATTCATGGGAGATCTGATGCAACACTAAACCCGGGTGGTGTTCGGATTGGAACTGCAGAAATTTATCGCCAAGTTGAAAAACTCGATGAGGTGCTTGAGTCCATAGTGATTGGTCAAGATTGGAAGAATGACGTTCGCATCGTTTTATTTGTCGTTCTCCGTGAAGGCAATAACTTAGACGACAAACTCATTACTAAAATAAAACATCAAATTAGAATTAATTGCACTCCACGACACATACCAGCCCGTATCCTTCGCGTTTCAGATATCCCTCGCACGAAGTCTGGCAAAATCACTGAATTGTCTGTCCGCGACATAATCCACGGGAGAGAAATTTCAAATAAAGAGGCACTGGCGAACCCTGATGTACTGAACGAATTTCAAAATCGCAAAGAACTAGAGATTTAACGCGTCCACCAATTCATGTACCACTTTATTAATTCGAAGGGTTTTTCCCCAGAGTAGTTTCCAAGTGAAGAGTGTTTAGATATCCCATCTTCATAAAATCAACGATTTTGTAATGACCAAAGCCTAATATTAATCTCAACACTTTAAGGTGAGGAAATATGATTGTTCTAAAATAAAACAATCGTTTATTTTTTTGTAATATTTTAATTTTTTTTTGGAGAGTATATTAAAGGTCACAAAACAATCTGACGCAAATGATGGGGTTCACATGTTAGGTGCCATATTCATGAGGAAGATCGTTGTGAGAGTAGATGTCACAACCCTGCAAAAGTATAGAAATATTCTTCGAGCCAAAATAAACAAAGACATTCGCCACACCTATTGATATTCTATTCTTACAGTTGTTTCGTAAGTTAGTACATTTTTAATTTGTCAGATCTAATGCCACTTACAGTTAGTCCAGCCACACCAATTCTCGGAGCTGAGATCAGCAATGTAGATCTGTCTAAGCCGCTTGAGGACGCATTGTTCCGCGAAATTAATGATGCCCTTGTTCAACACTCGGTAATTGTAATTCGCGATCAAAATTTAACACCAGTTAGTCTAATTAACTTTTCTAAACGCTTTGGTCCACTCATGATACATGTGTTGAAAGATGCGTTGTTGGATAATTACCCAGAAATTTATCGCCTTTCTAATAAAAAGAAGAATGGAAATCCTGAAGGTCGGGCCTATGCAGGACAGTATTGGCATTCAGACCTCACTTACGAAGTAAACCCATCCATGGGCTCGGTTTTATATGGGATTGAGGTTCCAGAATGCGGCGGAGATACTCTTTTTTCATCAACAGCCCATGCATACGAAACATTATCCGAACCTATCCAAAATATGTTAAACTACTTAACTGCAGAACATCTATTCGCTCATGCTTTTCGTGGCGGTAGGAACTCAAAAGTGCGACCTAAAGACCCCTTGAATGATCGCCCACTAGTAGAACACCCTGTAGTGCGCACGCATCCCGAAAGTGGCAGAAAATGTCTATTTATCAATGAGGGTTTTACGGTTCGTATTAAAGGTGTCACGCTTTCCGAAAACAGGGCATTACTTGCTTTCCTTTTTGCACACATGACACGCCCAGAGGTTGTTTACAGACATAAATGGCAATCTGGAGATGTCGTGGTTTGGGACAATCGTGCACTAATCCACAGAGGTGTTGGCGATTATGGAAATGATCAACCGCGACATATGCATCGTACTACAATAGAAGACCTAAGTACCTATTAGATTTTTTCGTGTCCCACCATTATTTAGCTACTCAATCCATCGATAAAGTGTAGCTTTCGGGGCATGCTCCAAATCAACTGCACCATTTCTTCAGAAAAACCATTTAAAAAAGAGCACTCACACGATTATTGGCTTCACGGGCAAGACAAATGCTCTCTCTTAAAAAGCACGGAGGGAAAACTATTTGTTCTCATATTTCAATATTTATTGATCAGTTGCCCTCTGATTTTTTTTGCTGCACGAAAAAGAGTTCAACGTTATATGTAGACAGGTCTAGCATATCTTAAAGAGATCGCTCTACGAAAAGGCTAACAGACCAGTAGCTCCAAAACTTCCGAACTTTATATATGTAAAAGTTAGTATCTGGACGGCGATGGACCGTATGTGAACGGCAAACAACAGTTTTTAACTTGTTACCAAGTCTCTAATACCGATATTGGTATCTTCTTGCCCGAATAATTGAGATAAACGTACTTTAACAATATTTTGTTAAAAAAGTTTTTTGGGCGAACTAATTATTTAGATTAAGCATCGAGATTAAAATTGAATCTACTCAGTCAACTTTGAGTAACGGTCTTAGTTTTTCAAGCCACGACGGCTTTACATCACCATTTACAGAGTAGTAAATCACATGATGCGAGTTCGTACCTGCTTTTTAAACACATACCGACAAACTTTGAAAAAAACCGATTCATGCGTTAACTCTAATCATCACGTTTAATTGCCGGTCACTAATTATAGCAACAACGGCACATAAATTTTTTACCTATTTTTTTACACGGCCAAGCCATTCCAGAGGCTCAGCCGTTTTAAATACATCACCGAAATTCTTTACACTGTCTAACGCAGCCTCATCAGGCGAGACCTTCTCCCAATTACGCAAAAGTTTTTTTTGCATACGAACTGCACCCGGTGCGGCCGAACATATTTGACTTACTAACACGTTTACTGCAGCTTCAAGATCTAGATCGTCGACTGTTTCTTCAACAAACCCCCACTCACTAGCTTTTCTGGCATCGATAATTTCACCAGTCAAAACAAGACGTGCTGCCCGACCACGACCCATTAAAACTGGCAGGAGCGACGCTTCGATAACTGATGGGAGGCCCACTTGAACCTCTAGCATTCCAAATTTCGCTGAATTCCCAGCAAGCCGTAAGTCACATGCAGCCGCTAATTCCATTCCAGCTCCAAGACAAAACCCATTAATTTGCGCGATTACTGGCACAGGTAAATCACGAACTGTCTGCATCATCGAATGAAGACGATAAATGAAAGCTGACGCTTTACGAGAAGAATCTAAGCTGGCCATCTCATTAATATCTGCGCCTGCAACCCACGCTTTATTGCCAGCCCCTCTCAGAATAACAGCACGCAGTTTCTCGTCGCTCTTTAGTTCAATAAAGGCAGCCTTCAGGGTATCTGCTATGTTCGTATTAATTGCATTGAGCTTACTCTGCCTATCTAAAGTGATAATTGAAACACGACTATTGGATATTGTTTTAAATTTTATCTTCACTTCTGACAACGGTATCCTCCCAATGGATTGATTTCTCAAATAAGAGAAAATTTGGCCCCACCCTGAATTCATTTAGCTTGTTGGGAGTGGTTCGAAAGTTGTCAAGAAAAGGGCTTCGAAATTTAGTTTTTAAGTATAACAGTCCACGCTGCCAGATTATGATATCATTATACCGCTTTTTGATTTTAACTTTGTATCGCCAAGCAATAAAGTCTCAAGGATAGGAAAAACAAAGTTTTCATCAAGAAAACAAATCCCTATAACATTCTATTAAGATAACCTTTTCTATCTATTTTTATTTTAAAAGGTACGATGACTCTAATTACCACCACAGATCAATTATCTAACTTCTGCAAGCCACTTCACCGCACAAGTTTTGTGACAGTTGACACGGAATTTATGCGGGAAAACACGTATTGGCCGATACTTTGTCTAGTCCAAATTGCAGGTCCCAATAATTTTGCAGCCATTGATCCTTTAGCAAAAGAAATAGATTTAACGCCATTATTTAACCTTTTGCGTGACACAAACGTTGTAAAAGTATTTCATGCTGCGCGTCAAGATATTGAAATTTTTCTAAATTTGATGGATGAAGTACCAGCCCCGGTTTTTGACACACAAGTTGCTGCAATGGTGTGTGGATATGGTGAATCGGTCGGTTACGACAACTTGATTTTAAAACTTACAAACATTCAACTAGACAAAGGCCCAAGGTTCACTGACTGGAGTTTGCGCCCACTAAGTAATCGCCAACTTGAATATGCTTTGGCAGATGTCACACATTTACGCATAGCCTATGAAAAATTATATGCCCGTTTAGAACGAGAACAGCGAGGTTCATGGATAGAAGAAGAGATGGCTAATCTTGCTGAGCCAACAACTTATCGAATAGAACCGATGATGGCATATCAGCGAATAAAAGTACGCAGTGGAAAAGGTAAATTTCTCTCTGTCCTGCGCGAGCTTGCAGCTTGGCGAGAGCTTGAAGCGCGACGACGGGATGTGCCGCGTAATCGTGTTTTAAAAGATGAATCCTTGACAGAAATAGCACACAATACTCCCACCAATTCGCAACTTTTGGTGAAGTCCCGAGGGCTAAGTGCCAAGGTGGCGGAGGGTCAAATGGGAAATCAAATTTTAAATGCCGTAAAACGGGGCTTGAGCGTTCCGCAAATTAATTGGCCAAAACCAATTGAGAAGCCTGATCTACCCCGCAATATCGGACCGGTTGTTGATCTCTTAAAAGTATTGCTTAAAAAGGTGTCTGACGAGACCAACGTAGCAGGGCGATTAATTGCAAATAGTGCGGACATCGAATTAATTGCGGGATTGGGTGAGGATGCAGCTGTCGCGGCCCTCAAAGGGTGGCGACGACAAATCTTTGGTGCGGATGCACTGAGACTTCGCGCTGGTCAGCTCTCAATTGCCATTTATAAAAATAAATTAATAATAGAGGATCGTTAAGAGAGGCGAAGTGATTTATTTAAGCTTGAAGCAAGGGCACACAATGGAGATTTGACTGCTTCACTCACAAAGATGTTCCCACCACCCATATTATTTTTAGGCAAGACTAATTCGATACTATGACTATCTACAATAAATTTTGTGGTGGATAACAAGTCAGGTGCTGAGCCTGAGAGTTTGTGGGCGATTCTCAGTGCGTAACCTACAGACTCAGCGATGGAAATGTCACTATCAGATAACAGAGATCGCACAGGGTGGACCACCGAGTTTGCGGCATTACCTTTATAACGCACGAAGATTATTACGGCTAAAAGTACCCTATTATGATGCGTAAGGCCGGCGAAAGGTATTCTTAAGACTCGTAAGAAAGCATGTTCAGCGCGATAATCCGGATGTTCACTCCAGCCTATGTCACTTAAAATACATGCGGCCATGCGTATACGGCTCACATCATCCCTCGTACTTGGAAAAATGGGTGACATCCAATCAAAAATTTCTTCACCGGTAATTGCGAAGCGCCCCATACGCTCGGCCATACGCGCGCACCCCGCTAGTAAGGGATCTTGGCTGCGCACTCTTGGCGGAAGCATCTCTAACATTTGTCCCTCACGCATCCCAAAACCAGCAAATACTATTGATTTCGGATTACACGCATGAAGTAAGCCAAGCAACACGGCGGCCGAGTATGGCAGTGTTGAATATCGGCTCATGGAAATACCCAGCACATCTGCGTTAATTTTAGCGCCACAAGATGCAATTACGCTACTCAGCGAGTTGGCTTCACCTGTGCGGAGTGTGAAGCCATCAATCACATGTAAAGGGTAATTTAAATCATGGATAAAAACCCGCGCCAGAGCCCGCCAGGACCCTCCAGCCAAAAATAATGTTCGATTTTCAACCCCAGTTAACCAAGGTACCGTCGCTAAATACTTGGCAACGATCATTTTCGAATTTCGCGTTGAGCCTTTAGCCGCCTCCTTCAACCTCACGTGCCCTAACGGCACCGATCCACTGAGACCAAAACTTCCCTCGTTCAATTCCATAAAGTCACAACTTCCACCACCTAAATCCGCAATTAATCCATCGGCTTTTGTATAACCACTCAGTAGTCCTACCGCTGACAACCGCGCCTCTTCATTGCCCGATATCACACGCACCGGAATTCCAAATATTTGACCCACCTGTTGCGCAAACTCAGTTCCGTCCAAAGCCTCACGAACAGCTGCCGTGGCCACTAATGCAATACGTTCAATCCCCATTGATTGTGTTAATAAATGAAAACGCCACAGGCTACGTAACGCCCTAGAGACTCCCTCGGGGTGAAGCCTCCCAGTTTTTGCCATGCCACGAACTAATCCACATTCAGTCTTTTCATTAAAGATAGGAATAGGTAGGCGCGTAGGAGCATCATAAACGACCAAACGGATTGAGTTTGAACCAATATCGACAACCCCAACCCGCCCCAGCCCGGTTTCTGATAGGTCTGCCATCCATGTCGCGGACGTCTCTCCGATCATAAGCTCACAAATCCCTTTGAAGGGCAAAAGTCATCCACGATGAACGAAACCTCCGGTAAAGCTCTAATCACTGCACTCTTACACTATATAGGTACTGTGTGGCGCGGCCAAAAATAAAGCTACAAGGTACTGCGGAATGCGCCACCATCAATGAGGAAATTTTGACCAGTCATAAATCCTGCTTGGGCCGAACATACAAAGGCGCACATCTCCCCAAACTCATAGGCCGTTCCAAAGCGGCCAGCCGGGTTACCAGAAGCCCGTTTTTTTGTCATTTCCTCCACGGAGATCCCATGCTTTGCTGCGAGAACTTTCAAATTTTCGCGTAACCGATCCGTATCAAAAGGACCCGGCAACAAATTATTGATTGTAACATTGTGCTTAACGGTTGTTCGAGATAAGCCGGCAACAAAACCCGTCAGACCAGCACGCGAACCATTCGAAAGACCAAGGATATCTATTGGTGATTTAACTGCGCCAGATGTAATATTAATTACACGTCCAAATTGTCTCTCAATCATGCTGTCGATTGTCCGTTTAATTAACAGAATAGGTGATAACATGTTGGCATCAATAGCTTTTATCCAATCCTCACGTTCCCAATCTCGAAAGTCCCCAGGTGGAGGTCCTCCCGCATTGTTAATTAAAATGTCTGGGTCCGGACAAACACTGAGAATGAGACCGCGTCCTTCTTCAGTGGTAACATCACAAGCAACCGCAGACACCGCCCCCCCCCAAGGGCACGAAGGCTTTTAGCCGTTTCCTCCAAGGGGCCCTTTGAGCGAGCACAGATCACAACGTCGACACCTTCGCGCACCAGTGACTCTGCACAACTCCGTCCGAGGCCTTTGCTGGCGGCGCAAACTATTGCTCTCCGGCCCTGTATTCCTAAATCCATATCAATTTCCCCACCGCTTATTGATTAAAATAAAGGCCATGAGCGCAAGACAACGTCGGCCAGCTCTAATCCTTACTATTAAGTACCCGTCGAGCCAAGGGTATCGTAATTTCACGACGTTCCGCCAATGCCAGTCGATCTAGATTCTTAACTAATTTATCAGCCGCCAAAAACGATCGTTCCATGCGAAGTAGGAGAAAATTAATAACAATTGCACTCACACGTAGCTGTCTATCAGATAATAATTTGCGTAACACCATGCCCAGCAAATCGTCATCAGGAGATAAAATACCAACACTGGCCATCGACTTGATTCTTGAACTCAAATCAGCAAGTTTGATATCCCAATTGACTGGAGGATCACGGTCAATAAAAAGTATACTGCCACGGCTCTCTACAATAGAATTGTATATGTGTAACATTTGTTCTTCACCTAATCGGCATATGACTTTGCGCGCGTTATCCGCAATCCATGCGCCACTCATTTCATTGGGTGGTACTTTTAAAGACTTTGGAATCGGCCGAGCACCCGCCCTCTCTTTAAAAACAGCTCCCAAATGTGTCTTTCCGCAGCCGTCCGAACCGTAAACTGCAAGCGCGGACCCTGACCAATTAGGCCACCTGTCGATCCACTCAACTGCCTCACGATTTGGCGATGCAACAAAAAAATCATCTTTACTGATGGCTGCGCGATGCTCAAAGCCAAGTGCGAACTGTGCCGGTTCGCTCAACATTATTTTTTCTCTCCCTCTTGATAGAGCGGGCTTTTCAAATAACGGTCAATCGAGAAGCGTGTCAAGACGCCGATTACTGCTGCCACAGGCACGGCAATAAGAACCCCAGTAAAGCCCAATAATACTCCTCCAGCCATCAATGCAAAAATGATCCACAAAGGATGTAATCCTACTTTATCCCCCACAAATTTCGGCGTCAGGACGTAGCTTTCCAGCATTTGGCCAAAAACAAAAATACCCGTAACTATTAATACCGGCTCCCACTCTGAGAATTGAAAAAGCGCAATACCGACTCCAAGTAACAAACCTATCGCCGCCCCGAGATAAGGCACAAATGATATCAAACCTGCACCTAAACCCACCAAAAGTCCTGACTTTAAACCAACGATTGATAGCCCAGTGGTGTAAATAAAAATCAGCACCAGACATACCAGAGCTTGCCCACGAACAAACGAGGCCAATGTAAGGTCAATTTCACGCAACTGATGATGGATTGTGGCCCGGGCTCTTCGCGGCAGCCAAGAATCAACTTTATAAGTAATTAAATCCCAATCTCGCAACAAGTAAAAGGCCACGACCGGCATCACGATTAACATAGAGAGTACGTTAAATACCGCTAACCCACCACTCCATAGCCCAGCGAGAAGGCCTGCTGTCCATTTAGCCACCCGCCCTGCAAATTGGCCAAAATGAGATTTTATCTCTCCCAACGCATCTGGCGACAATCCGGCTAAAAATTCTCTCGCAAACGGCTCCAGATAGAAACGAAGGGCATCAACCATGCCGGGCAACATCAATGCAAGCCCCGTAATCTGCTTTTGCAACATTGGAAAAAAAAGAGTAAGTACGCCGAAGCCAAATAAAAAAAACGCAAGCAGTATTGCACCGGTGGCTATGCTTCTTGGAACCCCTCGTTCCTCAAGCCTATCGGTAACTGGATCAAGAAAGTAAGCAATCAATATTCCCGACACAAAAGGTAGAAGGATACTGCTCAAAATATGAAGCAAAAAAACTAAAAATACACAGCCAGCTCCCCAAAATAGCGTGCGCTTCTCAATTGTCATTTCCCGTCATCCTTTGTTGATGCGACAAGTTCCAAATCACCCGCGCGTTTGGTCCATCTAACAATATAAGTTAAACCCGATACAGTTGTTGTTATAGCAACTAAATACGTTAACCAGGGAACATAGCCAGAAAGGTCAATATTTAACGCAGCGCCGCCAACAACAACAACAAGTAAAATTAATTGTATTACAGTATTTACTTTGCTTATAAGCATCGGCTGCATAGTAAGCGAATGAGTTATGGTATGAAATAGTATGGCCCCACCAATGATTAGGGCATCGCGAAATACTACTAAAATAACTAACCAAACCGGTAAATAGCCAACGTTTCCAAGCGCCATATATGTTCCAACTAGAAGGGCCTTGTCGGCTATTGGATCCAGAAACCCTCCTAATACGGTCTCCATACGAAATCTCTTCGCAATGATACCATCAAGTGCGTCGCTCGCAGCAGCTCCCAAACACACCCAAAATGCAGCGCTGATCATATCCGAGAGAATCAACCAAACTACCACAGGCACACAACATAATCGTGTTAACGTAATAATATTTGGCAGATTCATTGCAAGACCCTCCACAGTATCTTTATTGGCTCTCGTTTGCTCCGCATTATTGACTAGGGGCAGATATCGCATCCGATGGATACAGCACCCATTCATTTTCTTCGCGAAGCAAAGCCATATCAGACTGACCCAGTGCTGTCTGTAACTGACCGGTTCCTCCTGCGTAATGCAAATTCACACGAACTTCATCAAGAGACATCAGAACCATGTTTAAAGCCCTTACAACGGTAACATTTTCCAACTTCATTTTCACATCAAGCCAGTCTCCCAATCCACTAATTGGCACGGTTACGGCGGCGACCCTTAACTCTCCACCGACCAATAAATTTCTGCGCTTCCAACTATCCTCCAACTGATTAACAATTAAATTGACGGCACGTATTAAGGTGTCTTCTTCAGTCTCATCTTCTTGTTGCGATATACCCAGAAAATCTGTCTCCGGATCGGTCAGAAGACTAAACCGTGTCATTGACACATCGATGCGCCGCCCGCTACTAGCAGGGTCCAAACCGCTACGAGCGTACACAACTATTGTGTCACCTGCGCGATAGCGCGCGGCAAGTTTTCCCAGCGCCGCCACTTCACCTCGAACAGCTTGATTAACGTTTAGTGTACTTATGTCAGCCAAATCACCCAAGGGCAGGGCAAAGGTAACTAAACCATCAATCGTCCCGCGCCTACTCCACGCGTCACGCCACGGGTTTGGCGCTTCCCATAAGACCAACCCGCCTGCTGGTTGAAAAACAGGCAGTACAAGGATTGGTTTGCTCGGGGTTTCTGCAAACTGAAAACCACTGTCACGAAGTAACCCCCGAATAGCATTTGGCTTAAACCTATAATGTAACCTAGCCAGATATCTGACCGACGAGGTTTTTTCATCTGATACAGAGAAATCACTGACGAATTCAGTAGTTTTTTTGTGATTAAATTTTGGCAACTTTGCATGATCTTCACTTAAAGTGAGTCGTCTCAGCATACGGTTTAACGCCTCAGACTCACCACGTGCTAATGCCTCTTCACGGGCTTTTGCGGCAGTATCAGCAGTCACATCTACCTTAACGTCACGAATCTCAAAAACCTGCCCCACGGCTTTAATACTCCATGTCCCACTCACAACTAACGTCGCGATTAAACACACCAAAAATGTGTATCGGACTTCCATCTTTTTTCCTGTAGTATTTTCCATATTGCGTGAAGCCAATGTTTGCCGTGTGTTTCTCTCGGATTAGCCTTGGGTTTAGTCACGGGTTTGGTTAAGATTTACGTATACGCAGGATAGGTCATAGTTCACCACTTAATGTATCAATAGGTTGGCAAAGGAGAAAGGCATTACCTCCCATGAGAACAATACTAACATACCCTCGAATCCACCTACAGGCACGAATATTAGCCTAAGCTACAAAGGATCCGGCGTTGACATAGACGCCGGACAAAATCTTGTGCGTGAGATACGTCCTCTCGCGAATAAAACTAAACGCACAGGAGTGATATCAGATATTGGTGGTTTCGGTGCACTCTTCGATTTGAAAGCCGCTGGGTTTAGTGACCCGATTCTCGTTACGAGTACCGATGGTGTCGGTACTAAGTTGATGATCGCCATCGCTACTGGTCAACATAGCACGGTAGGAATAGATCTTGTTGCGATGTGTGCCAATGACCTCGTTGTCCAAGGTGCTGAGCCATTAATGTTTCTCGATTACTTCGCTACCGGTAATCTAAAAGTAGAGGTAGGCAAGGAGATCGTTACTGGCATTGCTGAAGGTTGCAGACGGGCTGGTTGTGCATTAATCGGTGGCGAAACAGCAGAAATGCCGGGAATGTATGGTGACGGTGATTACGACCTTGCGGGTTTTTGTGTCGGTGCAGTAGAGCGCGATCAAATTTTAACTAGTCGAACCGTCCAATCCGGCGATATCATTTTAGGGCTTGCTTCTGACGGGGTGCATTCCAACGGCTTCTCGTTAGTCCGAGATGTTATTGAAATTTCCTCCCTTGGCCTCGATGACTTAGCTCCCTTCGACGCAACTAAAACCCTCGGCCAAGTACTGCTGCAACCTACTCGGATGTACGTGAAACCATGTCTTGCAGCGATTAAAGCCGGCGGTGTTCACGCCTTAGCACACATAACAGGGGGCGGCCTGCTAGAAAATTTACCTCGCGTGCTTCCCAACGGAGTTAAAGCGCAAATTAATGGTGGTAATTGGCAAGCTTCCCCCGTTTTCACTTGGCTCAGGTCAACGGGAAACATTCCGTTATCTGAGATGTATCGGACCTTCAACTTAGGAATTGGCATGATCATGGTAGTCGATGAGGCTCGAGTAGAGTTGTTAACTCATACCCTGACCGAGCTCGGTGAAAGTGTAGCTGTAATCGGGCAAATAAAAGATATCATGGACACAGACAGCACGATTAACATAAGTAACCCAGATGCTCCGTTTCACCCATGAGCGCAGAACTCCGCCTAGCTGTTTTGATTTCAGGCCAAGGGTCTAACCTCAGGGCCCTCATTGATGCTACTGCTGCTGATGACTTTCCAGCTAAGATTGTGATGGTAATCTCAAATAAGGATGACGCACCGGGCTTAAAACACGCTGAGGCTGCGGATATATCGACCTTAATCATTAGTCGTAATACTTGCTCTAACCATGCAGACTTCGAAGCTGAAATGACTAAGGCTATGGAACATCATAACGTTCATCTAGTATGCTTAGCGGGATTCATGACTTTATTATCAAACCACTTTGTCACTCATTGGTATAACCGAATAATTAACATTCATCCATCATTACTTCCTGCTTTCAAGGGACTAGATGTCCATGAGCGAGCCATCAACGCGGGCGTTAAGTTCACAGGCTGCACGGTGCATTACGTGCGTTTTAAAATGGATACCGGGCCAATAATTATACAGGCAATCACTCCCGTTATCACGGGCGACAAAGCTGACTCTTTGGCAACACGAGTCCTCAAACAAGAGCATATTATCTACCCCTTGGCTGTAAAATGGATCGCTGAGGGCCGCATCCTTATGGATGGCGAGCGGGTCATTGTTAGCGGAGCCGAACCTCCTATGGGAGTTTTAATCAATCCTGAACAGTGCCTTTAGTGCATTAATCCTAGATTTCAGCGACTAAATAACTGGCCCTACTATTTTTAATTATAATGGCAATTAACCAACAATTTCTAATTGAGAGAAATAGTAGTCTATTTCCTCTGCTGCTGTCTCAGGGGCATCAGATCCATGCACGGAATTAGCTTCGATATCTTCAGCAAAATCTTTGCGAATGGTGCCTTCTTCAGCGTTTGCCGGATTAGTCGCTCCCATGATCTCGCGGTTCCGCTGGATGGCGTTTTCTCCCTCAAGAACCTGCACGACAACTGGCCCCGAAGTCATAAATTCTACCAAGTCACTAAAAAAGGCGCGATCTTTATGTACCTGATAAAAACCCTCCGCCTGCGTGCGAGTTAAGTACAAGCGCTTCTGCGCTACAATCCGCAACCCAGCGTCCTCAAAGCGGGCATTTATCTTGCCAGTCAAATTCCGCCGGGTGGCGTCCGGTTTAATAATCGACAGAGTGCGTTCGACAGCCATGCGTCTATTCCCCTAGATATTGTGCAGAAGTTTGATTTCTAACCTTAAAGCTTATATGTGTAGCCAAAGAATACCCCATAACGGTGCACTTCCTAAACGCGGCCGGTTTATACCGGCCCCCACTCATCGTGGCAAGAGAAGAGCACCACCTGGCTTGTCAAAAACTGATTAAAAAAACAAAAAATATAGCTTTATTAACTAATTTGTCTCATTATTGCGACATTCTTGTGATATTCAACTTCTCATTGTCTTAAAAAAACCTGTGCTCGTTATAACTTCAGTTAGGGAGATCTGCTCTCCACTATCGGTACTGGCAGAATCTGCCTCAAGCTGTTAAGGCCAAGTTTATGTTACATATAAATGATTTGGTTCACCGCATCGGCGGACGTATTCTTTTCCAAGGAGCCACTCTTCATCTACCTAAAGGCCATAAGATGGGCTTAATCGGAAGTAATGGAACCGGTAAAACAACGTTACTCAAAATGATCTTGGGAGATATCTCTCCTGATGAGGGCTCCATCAGGTTACGAAACAATATTCGCATTGGCACCGTTGCTCAAGAAGCGCCAAGTAATAATGATACGTTGCTCGAGCACGTTCTTGCTGCCGACGTAGAGCGAACAGATCTGCTAAATCAAGCACAAATAGAGACCCACCCATCTAAAATTGCCGAGATTCATACCCGACTTGCAGATATCTACTCGGAAACAGCGCCCGCTCGTGCCGCGCGTATTTTGACAGGACTTGGATTCAATGAATTGCAACAGACACAAACTTGCTCGGAATTTTCTGGCGGTTGGCGAATGCGAGTCGCGCTCGCCGCAACGCTTTTCGCCACCCCGGACCTGCTACTCTTGGATGAACCCACCAATCATTTAGATTTAGAGGCTGTCCTATGGCTAGAGGGTTATTTGAATAGCTGGCCAGGAACACTGTTACTTATCAGTCATGACCGAAAGCTGCTGAATACGGTTGTTTCGGAAATCGTTCATCTTGAGAACCAAAAGCTAACACGTTACACGGGTGGATATGATCGCTTTGAACGAACACGGCATGAACGCCAGGAACAAGATGCACGGCTTCGAAATAAGCAAAATATCCAACGACGCCATATTAAAGCCTTCGTAGAGCGCTTTCGTTACAAAGCATCAAAGGCCCGCCAAGCGCAAAGCCGATTAAGAATGCTTGAACGCATGGCCCCCATAGCTTCGCTTGTGGACGACCAAACTATTTCCTTCAATTTTCCAGAGCCTGAACAATTACCTCCGCCCTTAATTTCACTCGACAATGCATCAGTAGGCTACGAAGTCACCACTGTTTTGCAAAATCTTAATCAGCGGATCGACATGGATGACCGAATTGCATTAATTGGATCAAATGGTAACGGTAAATCTACTTTGGTGAAACTTCTAGCCGGCCGCTTAAAACCAACAGCAGGAAAATTACTGAAATCTTCAAAGTTGAAAATTGGTTACTTTGCTCAGCACCAAGCGGAGGAGTTACAATTATCAGAGACGCCTTATCACCATTTGGCGCGGTTGATGCCTATGGCACCTGACTCAAAAGTCCGTGCTCACCTAGCTGGATTTGGTTTTTCTGGAGATCGTGCCAATACAAATTGCCTGAGTTTATCAGGTGGAGAAAAAGCACGACTTTTATTCGCTATGACAAGCATTGGCGCACCGCATATTCTTCTTTTAGATGAACCTACAAACCACCTAGATGTCGATGCCCGAGAAGCATTAATTCAAGCACTTAATGCTTATGATGGCGCCGTAATCTTGGTCAGCCATGACCCACATCTGGTCGAATTGGTAGCAGATAGGTTGTGGTTGGTTGCAAATGGCGAATGCAAGACTTTCGAGGGAGATTTAAGCGATTACCACGCGATTTTGACTACTCAACAGCGCGCTAAAAGGCAAACAGAACGCTTTGATGATGACACAGGCGTAAAAATATTTTCAAATAAGAAGGCACAACGTCGCAAAAGAGCAGAAAAACGTGAAAAGACAGCCGGGCTCCGCAAAACTATTAACGAATATGAAAAACGCATTGAAAAACTAAGCGCGGAGAGAGAATCACTAGAGATATGCTTGGCCAATCCTGAAATTTATGAAGGTCCGACAACGAAATTAATGGAGATTCAAGTACTACACACCGAAATAAAAGACAAGATTAAGAGGTTAGAAGAAGCTTGGATAAACCTCAACGAACATTTAGACTCTATGGGCGAACCTTCCCTTATCAACCAAGGCCAGTAAAGTCTGGCAAATATCTTTCCAAACACCAAGTGCTAAATACTGTCGCATTAAAGGTTCTGTCCACGTGCCATATGCAAAATATTTTACAGCTTTAGGCTAGTTAAATTGATATATCAAATTTGAGTATTACGCCGACAATATGACGGCGTGTAAATAGGCTGAGGTTTAAATGCTAAACACGTTAATTGATGCTGGTAGCAATCGACACTTACCCATCCTTCCTACAGACCGTGTAATTTCGTTAGTTCCCAGTCTTACAGAATTAATTATCGATTTGGGTTGTGCAAAACAACTCGTTGGCCGAACAAAATTTTGTATTCATCCCAGAGACGCAGTTACCTCAATACAAATTGTTGGCGGCACCAAACAAGTCGATTTCGATAAAATAATTAGGTTGGGCGCAACTCATGCCATCGTAAATAAGGATGAAACGCCAAAGGACCTTGCTGATAATCTCGCCACATTAGGATTAAAAATTGTTGTAACTCACCCAAATAAGTTGAGAGAAAATCGTGATTTGTTTCAGCTCATTGGGGGTATTCTTAATGCATCAGAGCCATCTAAGAAAATGGAGGTGTCTTTCGATAAGGCACTATCCGATCTCGGTCAAAAGGCTAAAAATTGGACACAAAAGCAGGTGCTTTATTTGATATGGCAAAACCCTTGGATGAGCATAGGACGCGATACTTACATCGCAGATGTCTTGGTTAATGCAGCACTGAATCCCATCTCTCATGCGAGCGAGGCACGTTACCCAGTCATTGAAATAAACGAGAGACTCCTCGGCTCCATTGATTATATTTTATTCTCCACTGAGCCTTTTCCGTTTTCAGAAAAGCACTTAACTAACTTTCGAGAGACTTTTCCAGAACATGCATCAAAAGCACATAGTATCAATGCTGAAATGGTATCATGGTACGGTAGCCGAGCAATTCCTGGGCTTCGATACCTGACGAAGTTTCGTGACGAGATGGAAAAATGATAAACCTCAGGTTTGCTCTCTATTATTCTACCGCCTTTGCGGTGGTTGGTATACTTATGCCATTTTGGCCGCTGTGGCTCCAATCAAAGGGACTGAATGTAGAAAATATCGGAGCCGTAATGGCGTTGGGGATCGCCATCAAAACCCTCACAAACCCAATGATTGCCGGTGTTGCGGATGTACGAGGCGAGCGTAAAAGGATAATGAGCATTTTAATTTTTTTAGCCGTACTTACCTTCGCACTTTTTCATAACGTTCAGGGATTCTGGGGAATATTAGTCATCACCCTCATGTTTCAAATGTGTTGGTCTCCAAACATGCCACTCATGGAAAGTTTAGTAATGCAAACGGCAAAGCAGAACCCCATCAACTATGGACGAGTACGTTTATGGGGATCAATGACCTTTATTCTTTCAGCGTGGGGCTTGGGCTATCTACTCAAAGAACAACCCATTGATCTCGTTTATTGGGGTGCGTTGTTATTTCTTATGACTACTTTTTTTACAACTCTCTCACTACCCGACACGCGAATTCCGAGGCCGCAAAAAGGACATCAACCGCTCATCAGAGTTTTGGGTGACCGAACGTTTGTGTCATTAGTAATTGCATGTGGTCTTATTCAATCAAGTCATGCTGTATATTACACATTCGGCACCATTCATTGGCAGACCGCCGGTCATTCCGAACCCGTTATAGGCTGGTTATGGGCGGAAGGCGTAATAGCCGAAGTCGTTTTGTTTATTTGGGGCGCAGCTTTAATTAAAAAGATAGGTGCCACAAAATTGATAGCGCTAGGCGGTCTAGCAGGATTGATCCGATGGGTCGCAACAGGTCTGACTGACGCACTGCCTGCACTAATGATTTTACAACTCCTACACGCCTTTACATTTGCCGCGACACACCTTGGTGCTATATATTTTATTGCAAATAGGATAGATTCGCAAAATTCAGCAACCGCCCAGAGTGTATACGCAGGTTTAGTGATGGGATTAGCCTTAGGCTTATCGGTTTGGGTATCGGGAATGCTCTATGCCAATATAAATTCTGACACTTATCATGTTATGGCCGTTATGGCGGCCATCGGCGGAATATTAGCTCACTCATTAAAGCGCCCTAGCAACCGATAAGCCTCTCCAACTTTTTTATATCCCCTAGATAGCGACAATTTTAGCAGAAACTTGTCTCAATTTTAAAAACCATGTCGGTAAGAAAAAAATTGGCCGGGGTTCTGATTAGAGAGCTTCCAATGTCTTTTGTCGGGTGGAATATATCTAATATTTACAAATTTTATTTACCATAAGATCATAAATGGAGGGGAATGGTTTTATTCAGGTAAAAAACCTCATGAAGTGACGATAGTCTCCGCAAACATTAGTCAATAACGTCTTTTGATCAACTCATATCGCTTGAGAAGGTTTTTCGCACGGCGTACCACTGGAACGTCAATCATTTTACCATCAACTGTAATCGCACCAAGTCCCTCAGTTTCTGCATTTCCATACCTTTCTACGGCACGCGTAGCATGTTCGACCTCTATTGCACTCGGTGTAAAGGCTTCATTTAAAACAGGCACAACGCTCGGGTGAATACACGCCGCGCCCTCAAAGCCAAACCTGCGTGATCTTTCAGCCACCACCCTTATCGCATTTAAATCTTTGTAGTCAGCGATCGATCCCATGATGCCAAATGGCACAAGACCGGCCGATCGCGCAACAATAGCGATATGCTGTCTCGGCATTGCAAGCGTTTCATCGTCAGGCACGCTCCCTAAGTCCAACGCTAAGTCTTCTCCCCCTAGCACAAGTGCAATGGTTCTTGAATCCGCACAAGCAATTTCTTCAGCGCGTAAATAAGCTTTCGACGTCTCAATAATCGCAATGATATGGATGCATCCCTCATCCATCCCAGTTGCACGTTCACGCTGACCAATTTTATCGCTCACGGCTTTGAGATATTCTCCATCTGTGACCTTTGTAACATACACCGCAGAGAGCCCGGGCATCACGGCTGCCTCAATATCGGCATAAGTTTCCAGCAATGGAGAATTAATCCGAACCGTCACGTCAGCACCATTTTGCCCAACACTTTCAACCGCCTCTACTAAACCACTACGAGCATACGGGCGTTCCTCTATCGGCACGCTATCCTCTAAATCAAGAATAATAGTATCTGCACCGTAGGTATGGGCTTTGGCGATAAATCGCTGATTATTACTCGGCACATAAAGTTGCGATCGCCAGACTAAATCCTCTACATTCACAAAACACCTCGCTCACGCAAACTTGATATTTCATTTTTTTTAATACCCGCCGCCTGCAAAATTTCATCTGTATGTTCGCCCAAACTCGGCGCAGCGCGACGAAATTTTCCCGGTGTTTGAGAGAGGCGCGGGTGAATATTGTGATGTTGAGCCATACCTGTTTCATCATCTGGCAATGCAATCAAAACCTCACGTGCCCGAATGTGCGGATCATCCAGAAGATCACTCGCGTCATATACTGGAGCCCCGGTCACCCCAGCTTCATTAAATATAGCTAGAACGTGTTCACGATCTCGAGCTGCCACCCACTGGGCAACGATGTCATTCACCTCATCACGATTTTTTACCCGTTCGGTATTTGAGCAAAACTTGGGATTATTAATCATATCCTCGCGTCCTATCACTTTAAATAACCTCTCAGCCATGGCTTGCATTGAAGCCGAAACAGCGATTGAACCGCCATCACGTGTCACATAAACGTCTCGTGGCGCACTTGTATTTGACCGATTACCAACACGGGACTTTACCTCCCCTGTTATCTCATAAGTGTAAGCTTCAGGTCCCAACGTTGCGAGGATTGGCTCCAGTAAAGAGAGGTCTATAACCTGCCCGCTACCTCCATTGAGCTCTACCTCTCGCAACGCGACCATAATAGAAAAAGCTCCCTGTAATCCCGCTATCATATCGGCTAGAGCCAAAGGCGGCAAAAGTGGCGGTCGATCTGGAAAACCATTACGACTGGCAAATCCAGACAAGGCCTCAACCAAGGATCCAAACCCCGGCCGTCCTTTATAAGGACCTGTTTGTCCAAATCCAGAAATTCGAGCTATGATCAGGTTAGGGTTTTTAACTTGCAAGACTTCAGGCCCTAACCCCATAGCTTCCATGCGACCAGGTCTAAAATTTTCAACGAGTACATCGGCCGACTGAACTAACTTTAAAATAATATCAGCAGCCCCATCAGCGCGGAAATTTAGAGCTAGGCTGCGCTTGTTTCGGCAATAAACTTTCCAAAAAGCTGCAATACCGCCCTCGGTCCAAGCCCGCAGTGGGTCGCCTTTTCCTGCAGGCTCGATTTTAATAACATCGGCTCCCATATCCGCCAGTTGTAGGGTCATCATATTACCTGCCACAAGGCGAGTGAGGTCAAGCACTCGGACTCCCGACAGAGGCCCCACGGCATTCACATCGAATTTGCTTCGCGCAATACTCATAAATAAGAGCATCGAGGAACAAGGGTTGTGTTTCAAGCGTAACTTGAAAAGCACGCCAAACTTGTAATTTAACCAAAAGTTATAACCCGCTTATATAGACATAAATACTTAGCGATTTACTGCCGACCAAAAAGCTCTGGTTATTAGTAACTGCCGAGATATTGTGTATCACATTTTGTGGTAGTTCATTGAATAAGGTAAGTAGGAATTTAACCAAAAAAATGAGAGCACTCGATGGGTCAAATCAGGAAATTTACCACAATCTTTGCATATTAAATCGATTAAACATCAATAAATAGTTCAATGTGAAACACCGGGTAAGTTAACGAGATATAATGACATGCCTCTTAAATAAGACCATTGTTATAACTATCTACTTCCTATGAAATATCCCAACTAGATCCCGACACCGTGAGTTATCCATTGGGATATAAGTACACTTGATTAAAAGCAAAAACCTCATACTACAGCTTTATCTTCCAAACTTTTTTGCTTCAATCCTTTAACTTGAGCTGTTTTATCGACAACTCATTACAATGCTCAGAGGGCACACGGGTGCTTTAATTCTTATGGCTCTAATTTTGGCACTGGAAGTGGCAACCACTGCTCCGCCAATTGCCATTAGTGATATAGGGTCGATAGTTGTGAATTCTTTCATTACTACAGCAATGCTGGGCCACCAGAACCTGATTTGCCCCACCCCCCCGAGATACAAGTGAGGCTCCGGAGACAGAACGAATGTCCTTCGCGTATTTTTTTATGGGTTTTCTTAACTGAGGACTCAGCAAATCCCGAACGTTCTTAGCACGATAAGGCTTGCGCGCAGGTTGAGCTATATCGTTGCGATGGGAGTGACAGGCGACCCAACAGCTCCGGGTAACCTTAGCGGGGGAGCTGTAAGAAAAAACCGGGACCGGCCCCGAATACGTAACGCATGAGCCAATTCTGATAAATACCAGATTTCTCCTAAGTGGACCCCTAAACGAAACAGACAGTGACGATGAATCGGCAAACGCGAAAAGCCACCTTGGGTCTCACCATAACCATCAGGTGCTTCGACCGCCATGTTATCAGATATTAATGCTACGACTCCACTATCTGTAATCCACTGCAACATCTTTTTATCAAAACCATCAAGCACTGCGCCAGAGGCGTGAAGTCGTTTTGCATCCGGTTTTCCCTTCATGGAGAGGATCATATCGTCCCATCCCGTATGAAAAAGAAAGAAATCTCCCTCTTCAACTCTAATTTCATCCTTTCCAAGGATTTCCATTAATAAATCGTATCCCACAGCCACACGTTCATCACCAAAATGGGCATGAAAGTCCACTAATACTCCGCGACCCTGCATGCCTCCCGTCGCCATGTTCTCGACACCCAAAGCTCTTGCCCCTGGGCCTTCGGGGTCGTCAGGTCCTTTGATATGTTCTCCTTTACGGTAACCATTATAATAGACCTGCTCCAATATACCGTCGCCATTTACATCGAACAAACTGCCAACATGTGCCAAACTATCCCACTGCGTGGAGTATTGTGAATAGATTGTCACGCGCTCGTCCGAAGTGACGTCCATATTTCCTTCCTGTATGGCATTCCAATCGAAATTATAATAGGGAGAGTTGCTATCAGGTGGGTAATGCACAGTACCGAAGGCCGGCGGGAGGCGTTTTGGATTCACCGCATTACCACCCGGCATATCAAGAGGCATCGACAAACAATAACACAGGCCTTCCTGTATTTCAGCAACCCCATTGAGGCGACATTCAGACGTCACTAAGTTCATTCGGCCGCGTTGATCATCCTCCCCCCAGTCCCCCCAGTTCGAACCATCTGGCCGGATAACCCAACGTTTCGCCAATGGCACCTCCTTCAATTGTGCACCTCCGCTCTTTTTTCCCAATCACCCATAATCCCTTGCTTCCAGTATGTGAGCTGATGCCCCGCATCACTCGATATTCGCCATCTTTCGCGCGCAGCCTGGAGCATAATTGGGTCATTACCATCAAACAAATCGAAACAACGCTCGAAATTGGAAACTGTTGCGCTTTCTATACCATCAGTAAGAAATAGGAAGTGCGCATTATTAAGATTGGCCTCTTCTATGCTCAGCCACACAGGCTGCTCCTCAGGAGTGCCATCCATAGAAGAGCCATGAGGAATCCAAGAACCTCCATCGTAAGTCCAAAGTAACGTATTTAAGGCCTCAACACGCTCCTCCGATCCCGCAATAACCAACGCTCGCTTTCCTGCATCTAAGGTTTTTTCGAGGAGTTTTAGAAGTGCTTGCTCAAGAGAAGAGATCTCGAGGTGATAAAATGCAATGTTCGTCATTTGCCTTCATAATAGTCTGCGACTAACCGGTCCAATAGTCGAACACCGAAGGCTGTGCCCCCTTTGGGCACAGTATCCAAATTACGCTTTGACCACGTGACCCCAGCAATATCTATGTGTGCCCAAGGTGTTGCTCCGATGAAACGCTGTAAGAATTGAGCTGCTGTAATTGAACCCCCACCACGTCCACCAACATTCTTCATATCTGCAGCATCAGAGTTGATCATCTTGTCATAACCATCGCCCAGCGGTAACCGCCAAAGCCTCTCATTTACTGCTATTCCAGCTGTTAACAGCCGATCGCACAGCGTATCATTATTAGTAAATAAACCTGCATACTGATCGGCTAAAGAAACAATGATAGCGCCAGTCAATGTAGCCAAGTCGACGATGAATTTGGGTTTAAAACGCTCAACGGTGTAATGCAATGCATCGGCAAGTACTAAGCGGCCCTCGGCATCTGTATTTATTACCTCGATGGTTTGACCAGACATAGAGGTCACAATATCGCCCGGACGCTGAGCATTTCCGTCGGGCATGTTTTCAACGAGGCCCACAACCCCTACCACATTTACTCTCGCTTTGCGTCCAGCTAGTGCCCGCATCAAACCGATCACGACACCGGAGCCACCCATGTCCCACTTCATATCCTCCATGCCTCCCGCGGGCTTAATAGAAATTCCACCTGTGTCAAAAGTCACACCTTTACCAACAAAGGCAATTGGGCTCGAGTCTTTTCCGGCGCCGTTCCATCGCATTATAACCATTTGTGACTCCCGCGCAGAACCTTGGCCAACCCCCAAAAGTGCTCCCATCCCCAGCTTTCTCATTTTTGCCTCACCAAGCACTTCAACTTTGACACCGAGCTTGGACAATTCTCGAGCGCGTTGCGCCAATGACTGCGGATAAATTACGTTCGGAGGCTCAGAAACGAGGTCACGGGCCATAAAAATACCATCTGCAACCCTGTTCAAAGGCTGGAATAACGATTTAGCATTTAAGCTTCTTACACATGTAATCCGCAAAGTTTTCAGACTAGGTTGGGCCTCCGCCCTCTTCTTTGTTAGATACTTGTCGAAGCAGTAAGAGCGCAGTCGTGCACCATAAGCTATATTTGCTGCGATCTCTGCTGTCTTCATACTAACACCGTCAATCTCATCGACCATTACATTAGCACTCGTTTGGCCACTCGAACCTATATGAGTGTAAATCTCTCCACCAACGGATTGGGCCGCCAACTCATCGATGTCTTTAGCCTTGCCTAGGCCAACCAAGAGAATTCGATTAAGCTTTGCGCTCGCAGGAGCCATTACGGTCAACGACTGTCCCTTACGCCCTCTAAATTTACTGCCTTTAACGGCGCGTGTGAGAGCACCCTTAGCAGCAGTATCAAGCTTAGACGCCGAGGTTAAAAATCGCCCAGTATCTGTAGCGAAAACAACAGCAACGCCGGTCGAAGGCATGAACGGATTAGCGAAAACAATTTTCATGTATAGAGTTCCTTGAAATTACAATTTGATAATTAAAAATAATTAAATAACAGAGAAACAGAGCGGCCCTACTTTTCAAGTTTTTTCCTGCTGGTCCTGTATAGCCCCAATGGCACCCTTAGGTATACTAGAGCTATTATTGTCGCCTTTTCGTGTTACTAACCATACCACCCCCCCCGGTAGCGCCGTTAAAAGAACCACAATGCCGAACAGGAGGGATAGGGCCAAAGCGGCTTCTTTTGGCACCCCAACCAAAGCAAATGCCCATACCATGGCCCCCTCACGAACCCCCCAGCCTCCAATGGAAATAGGTATGGATAAAATCAATAAAACAGGTGGTACAAGGATGATGCAATCAAATAATGACACATTCAACCTTAGGCTCGTCGCAAGTAAAAAAACCGAAAAAGAGACGTTTATATGCCCAACAAGGCTCCAGAATAATGGTGGGCCGGCTCGCTTAAATGAAAAAAATATTAATCGCAAATCTCTCCCAAGATTACCAAGCCCCCGAATGATGGACCAGTGCTGTATACGCTCGGGAAACCGGTAAAGTTGTGTTAATAGTATAACTCCAACGATCCCACCAAGAGATATAATAATTGCACTGGTGAGGCTAACGCTTGCCATCTCCTCAGATAAGCTCTCAATGAAGAACGGCTGCGTAATATCGACCAATGCGATAAGCGCCAACACAGTCGCAACACGTTCTAAAAAAACACCATTAAAGGCATGACGAAAGTTGACTCCCTCGCGATAGCTCAAAAAGACACGAACAGCATCGCCCCCAGTCCCACCGGGTAGCGCCTGATTAAAAAAAACACCAATATAATAGAGCTTGGCCAATGCAAAGAACATTACGTTAGCCCCCAAGCCTTTGAGTACGCTCATCCAACGCAGTGTTCCAATGAAGATTTGCGCCATGATGGCCCCCATAGCGACCAGTACGAGCGTCAGGTTAATTTTATCAAATTTTATTTTGAGCGATTGAAAATCTACCCCAGACAGTAAAACCCAGATTAACCCAGCTGAAACCCCTGTCTTTAAAATGATTACAAACCATTTTTTCACATCAAATATTCCGTCCAATATTTAAAGCAGAATCGCTTAAGAGGTCGCAAAATGTCAGTTAAGGCGACTAAGTCAAGACAAGCGCACTGGTTGACGTTTGCGTCCCCAATCCCCCGGCGGACCCTCGAAAATACCGGGAACTGGCTCATCACAGGACTGGCAGTTACCCACATTACTACCTTGGAGGTTTATCATCCATTTTGAAAGTTCATACCAATCACGCCCAATCAACATCTCACCACAATTGTGGCAGTAAGTGCTTTGTGCCTCGTGGTGATGGACATTACCTATGTAAGCATAACGAACGCCGTTGCCTTGCGCGATGTACCGCGCACGTTTAAGGGTTTCTATGGGTGTACGGGGTTTATCAAGCATCTTCCAATCAGGATGGAAAGCCGAGAAATGCATGGGCACTTCGGGACCAAGATTCTTGACCACCCATGACGTCATTTGATCTATTTCTGCATCGCTATCGTTTTCACCGGGGATTAAAAGATCAGTAATCTCAAACCACACATTGGTGTCGTGTTTAAGATATTTTAACGTGTCCAGCACATCAGGCAATCGTGCGGTGCAAAGCTCTCTGTAAAAATACTCAGTGAACGCTTTTAGATCGACGTTCGCAGCATCCATCCACGAATAAAATTCTTTCCGCGGGTCAGGGCAAATATAGCCCGCTGTCACTGCGACGTTCTTAATTCCGCGTTCCCGGCAGGCCTTGGCTGTATCAATTGCATATTCTAGAAAAATTACTGGATCGTTATAAGTGTAGGCAACGGAGCGGCATTCAGTTTGGCGGGCGGCCTCCGCAATACGCTCAGGGGTTGCCTCGCTTTGCAGTTTATCAAACGCTCGTGCTTTGGAGATCGACCAATTTTGGCAGAATTTACACGTTAAGTTACAGCCAGCCGTTCCGAAACTAAGCACTGGCGTGCCGGGAAGAAAGTGATTTAACGGTTTTTTTTCTATTGGATCAATGCAAAACCCGCTTGACCTCCCGTAAGTCGTGAGAACGATTCCACCATCCTCACATGCTCTGACGTAACATAATCCCCGTTGTCCGTCGTGCATTTTGCAATGGCGCGGGCAGATGTCACACTGAATCCGCCCGTCTTCGACTTTCGACCAATATTGAGTAGAGACAACAGTCATAAAAAGAAACTAACACAGATTTCGAGTCAGGGTGACCCCTAAATCTTCCGCTTTAAATTATCCCAAAATCGGGATGTTACTGCTCAATTTCTCATCAACGATCTCCACCGTCTCATTTATATCACGGTTAGACAGACCAAGATCCTCAGCAATTAGTTTAACCAAGACGTCAACACGTTCAATAAAGGGAGCGCCAGCAGAAACAGCACGTGCTGCCGAAGAGGGCTTAACCAAGTTTTCAGAAGCTTTAACATACTTATCAAAAGGGACCCTGTCCGTAGGATCAGCGCCAAGCCTCTGCGCGACCTCATCAACAAACTGGTATATTTCTTGCGACTTTTTCAAATCGTTATGGACAGCGTCGCGGATGCTTCGCGGTTGTTCGCGCGTAATACACCTATAATTCCCGGTTAGCAGCATACTCCATTTAGCTAATGGTACAAAAATGGATTTATAAACGCGCAACTTGACCGGCACATCGTTACCGTCCAGTCTTGTTGATGCTATGTCTTCTTCTAACTTATATAAAATTTTATTGGCCTTAAAGTCACCAAATTCAGAAGCCTTAAAATTCGTGGGCAAACCAACATGAAGCACATTTGCTTTTTCCTCCGGGGGACGAAAGGCTTGGGGATCAGGACTGCATAGGGTCATGAAATCAGGGTCAAATCGATCCCAGACCGTTGGATCCGTGTAGCTGGCACCCAACTTGCTCGTATCCAAGCCTTCAATGCGCTTCAAGAAAGTAAGTGGGGGCATGTTCATAATCGAGAGACAAGGAATTTTTTCTTCTGCTATTCTTATTAATATCGTTCTAAGTGTATGGTGCGCATATTGTGGCTCCTGCATAGCGAGACCCACCATGTCATAATCCTGTACTACGACACCCTGAGGGGTAAGGGCACGCACTTTTCCTGAGACATCATCAGAGAAAATTGAACGATGCTCATCCTCACCCTTAAATTTGACCCGTACCTCAGTTCCCTCAGCGTTGATTAGTTCGGCAGTCTTGGAGCGACATACGAGGGTCACATTATGGCCAGCCATGGCAAGCTTAGTGCCAAGTAACGATCCATAAGAAGCGCCCAAGATTAAAACATTGTAAGTCATTTAAATCCCCTGCATTTGATAAACATCATTCTCCGTTAAAGTTATCTTAGCAAGGCAATAAACAGGCTGAGCCTCATTGCTAACTATTTATCGGGTAAAAAAAGCATGTCCAAAAACTGATGACAACTGCCTTTTACGATTGTGATAGTTGCATCTCTGTCGAACATTCCCGATACAGGAATTCTTAGCCCATTTAAACCGACGCTTCACTCTGGAACCACAGCTAGACTTGGTTTACACTAATGGAGCAATATGGTTCAATAAATTGTTCCGACGCAAGGGTGCCCAAATGCCTAATATTCGTCAGTCAGCCGTCGCAGGCCAGTTTTATCCCAACGAACCAGATGAATTGAGCGCGGTTGTGAAAAATTATATCGATCAAGCACCCGTTTATCACACCCGCGTGCCAAAAGCGCTCATTGCTCCGCATGCAGGCCTTGCCTATTCTGGAGCTATTGCAGCTTCTGCATACAAACACTTAGAACCATCGCGCAGAACCATAAACCGCGTAGTGCTTCTCGGCCCCTGTCACCGGGTCGCGCTCCACGGTATCGCCTTGAGTGACGCGAATATGTTCGCAACACCACTTGGTAAAATTCCCATTGATAAAAAAACATTCTTTCAACTGGAACAAATGCAGCAAGTCTCTATTTTAAACGAACCCCATAGACTTGAGCACAGCTTGGAAGCTCATCTGCCATTCCTTCAAACGATGCTGGATAGTTTCACATTGGTCCCACTAGTTGTCGGGGTGACACCTGCTGAGACAGTCGCCGATGTATTGGAGGCAATATGGGGCGGTAGTGAGACGCTTATCGTAATTAGTTCCGATCTAAGTCACTATTTGGATTATAAAAGCGCGCGTAGAATGGATCGCGCAACTTGCAAGGCGATAGAAAATCTCGATCCTGAGAATATTGAAAAAAACGGTGCTTGCGGGCGCTACCCAATCAGAGGATTGCTAACATTAGCCAAACGTCGGAACCTTGATGTTCACACAGTTGATCTCCGTAACTCTGGTGACACTGCCGGACACAAAGCTCGGGTTGTGGGATACGGTGCTTGGCTTTTTTTCACGCCTAAGGAGGAGCTAAAAAAAAAATGTAATCCTCATTTCAAATCGATACAAAAATCAAAACACTTTGAAATCTTAACCACAGCAGACAGTGTTCGTATGTCAAAAGCACCAATATCAAAATTTATCTCGGCAAGTTCAAAAAAATTTGCAAATAAGCCACTGCTAACACGGAAACACATCAAAACTGGCTGGACTACGGTACCGTTAATAGACCATAAAGAGGAGATAGACTTTGGCCTCGAGACCCGAGAACTTTTGAACCTTCACGGATCGACGCTTATCTCGATTGCAGTTGCCTCAATCGATTTTGGCTTTGATCATGAGGAGGGCGGTCCAATACAATTAGATGAAGCTCCAAGGGCATTGCATTGCATGGGCGCATGTTTTGTAACGATTACACAATGCGGGAGGTTGAGGGGATGTATCGGTACTGCCAATGCCTACCGACCCTTAGCACACGATGTCTCCGACAATGCTTACAAGGCAGCGTTTAAAGACCCGCGTTTCGCTGCGCTTCAAATTACAGAGAGAAAGACATTAGATTTATCAATTGCAGTTCTCAGTCCCCAAACACCAATACAATTTGAAAATGAAGTTGATTTAACAACTCAACTGCGACCAGGCCAAGACGGTCTAGTTATCGCCGACGGATTACAACGAGCACTTTTCCTCCCTTCGGTATGGGATCAATTGGTGGACCCAAGTTCTTTCCTCAAGAATCTTAAAAAGAAAGCAGGCATGGGAACAAATCACTGGTCCGAAAACTTTCAAGCTTGGCGTTTTGTTACGGAGAGCGTTGACATGAATGGGTTTGTCAAAAATTAACGTCCACTCTCGACATAACTGAACCACTGCGTGACCGGCACCTATAATAAATTTGTAAAAAAGGACCCGAAAAGTGCTTAATGTTGGCCTCGGATTAGCTAAACAAATTGAGAGTGTAGCCCGGCGCGCGGGTCAAGAAATAATGCGCATATACGAGACAGATTTTGATATCGAAGCCAAAGGCGATAAATCACCTGTGACTAAGGCTGATAAAATCGCGGAGGAACAAATCACACGCGCAATTATCGAGGGTGTGACTGCAGATTTCCCAGTTGTTGGCGAGGAGGCCGCCAGCATGGGCAAGCTACCCAATGTTCCAGACACCCCTTTTTGGTTGGTGGATCCACTGGACGGTACTAAAGAATTCATCTCTCGGAACGGCGAATTCACTGTGAACATCGCATTAATAGAAAATGCAAAGCCCATCTTAGGTATTGTCCATGTCCCCATAAATAGTGTCAGTTATTGTGGGCTAAATAGCGGCACCTTCAAGATCGGAAATAATCAAACCCGCGTGAATATTCAATGCCGTCAAGCACAGGGTGGCTTAACAGCACTGGTCAGTCGCTCACATCGAACGCCTGATATAGATATTTATTTAGATAATTTTAATATTACCAGCGAGGCTAGTGCCGGGAGCTCACTCAAGTTCTGTCGTATTGCCGAGGGTATTGCAGATATTTATCCACGCCTCGGTCGCACCATGGAGTGGGACACAGCCGCTGGCCATGCCGTGATGTACTTTGCTGGTGGTTCGGTAAAAACTTTAGATGGGGAGGAATTAACTTATGGCAAACCCGGGTTTGAAAATCCCCACTTTGTCGCTGTTGGTCCGGGTGTACTGGCTTCTCAAAAATGATAAATATTGCAGGACTTAATGACGCCAGTATCCAACGAACAGCTGATATAATATCTACCGGGCGCCTGGCCGCATTCCCCACTGAGACCGTTTATGGACTTGGGGCAGATGCGACCAACGATGGAGCTGTGGCAGCCATTTTCGCGCTTAAAAACCGGCCCGATTTTAATCCTTTAATCGTCCACGTACCCGATATCGATAGTGCTTCTGAACACGTGCATTTTACTCCAATCGCACATACATTAGCTACCGCTTTTTGGCCAGGGCCTATGAGCCTGGTCCTTGAGCGCAAAGACCAAAGCACTGTGTCCCTTCTCGCAGTTGCTGGGCTGGATACGATGGCAGTTCGCATCCCATCTCATAGCATTGCAAGAGCTATCTTGAACCGAGCTAATTGTCCAATAGCCGCCCCAAGCGCGAACCTTTCAGGGGAAGTAAGCCCTACCGAGGCTGCCCATGTAGTCAACTCATTCCGTAATATAAAGACCATGGATACGTTCTCAGTGCTTGATGGCGGCAGATGCGCAGTGGGTCTGGAGTCCACCGTTATAGATGCGCGGGGTGACGTCCCTGTTTTGTTGAGACCCGGTGGTGTAACCTTTGAAGAACTGACTGAACGCATCGGTAAATTAAAACTTGTAAGTGAAAATGAGCTCACGCATAGGTCTCCGGGTCAGTTAAGTCGTCATTATGCACCGCAAACCCCATTACGTTTAAATGTCAGTGCTCCTCGCAGTGGTGAGGGGCTTTTGGGTTTTGGTCCAAGCACGACCTTAAGCACGCAAAATTTGAGTCCTTCAGGAAACCTCACTGAAGCTGCGGCCAATCTCTTCAAGATGCTCCGAATAATGGATGAAGAAAATTTAAAAAGTATTGCTGTCGCGCCGATCCCCAGTATGGGTTTAGGGCAGGCTATTAATGACCGATTGAAACGCGCCGCCACGCGAATTGCCGCGGAGTAAAAGTCATGAATAGAGAGGTGGTAGTGTACGATTCTGAATGGACGGCTTGGGAGGGCTCATGGCAAAACGGTTGGTCAACACCCGGGCAAGAGGTTGAACTTGTCCAAATCGGTATGGCAAAACTTCGAGGCGATACCTTTTTAGAAGTTGACCAAATTGAACTTCTGCTCAAACCGATTATCAATCCACACCTTAGCGACTATTTTATCAATCTCACTGGTATAACGCAGGCTAATTTAGATGCACATGGTATAGAGTTTGTTGAAGCTATAGAAATTGTTGCTCAATTTCTTGGGAAGAATGTAAGTGCCATTTATAGCTTTGGAGATGACGGCAAAATACTTTTTGAAAATTGTAATCTTCAAGGGATTAATGCACCGTTTTCTCGAGAATTATTTGTTAATGTTGTACCCGACGTTTCCAAGTTCTTGGGTATTCCAAGGAAGAATCTTGTAAGTAGCAACCTGCCACGGCTGATGGGTTTCGAACCACCGGGCGATGCCCATACTGCGTTGGCAGACGCAAGGTGCGTAGGTAAAGCTCTGGAAATTATGCGTCGCTCGAATGACTTTTAAAAAATTTTATGTGGGTTGGCTTAGGTTCAATTTACAGGCTTACTTCACTGCACATTTAATACCCACCTTACACATGCCAAGTCTTTGGCAGTGATCCCAACAATCTCTGGATTTGTTAGCATTTATCATGCGGTTTAGACATCAAAATTTTGGCAGTTTTAATCCATCATTATGTTGTCCTAAATGGGGGATAATTTACTGGTCGATTTGAGATTGAGTTTTCAACCGAGCACTCGGTAAAAAAAGAACGGCACAAAAAATTAAACTCGCGAGAACAGACATTAGTGCAAATAAAGCATGAAAACCCCAATTACCGTGTAGACTTGAAACAGCTGGAACCGCAACAGCCATTACAAAAAATGAGATAATATAACGGATTGAATAAGCTCGAGAACGCCATTCACTCTTTGTAATCCTGCCGATTAAAACATCATTTATAGGAATCTGACCGAATACCACTAACATAAACCCAATAGAGACAATAAGTGCTGGCAGGCCCGTCAAATTAAGCATCAAGGCAAATAACGCTGCCTGTATGCCCGCGACTGCCGAAAACACCACGCGGACAGAATGATTGTCGACAAGGTATCCAACTATTAATTGAGCTACGGATGCAATCGTAAATACAATAAACGACCACCAACCAATTTCGCGACCACTCGATACGAACCCGGCCAGACGTTCATCAAATATTTTTGGTAAAGCGAAGGTCGTACTCTGAAAAATAAAACTACCCAGAGCCGCGGAAAAAAATATAATCGTAAAGATACGAATTAGTGTTTTTTTGTCAATTTCCAAACTATCCGGCGTGCGTTTGATAGCAGCATCTTGACTCTTTTTCTGAACTTTATTCGTATTTTTTAGAGAGAACAGATAGACGAATCCGACCAAAGCACAGGCAGCTCCCGGCAATGCGAACGCCATACGCCACCCAAATAACTCAATGAAAAGTAATGTCACGATAGGTGCCCCGGCAACTCCAAGATTGCCAAAAACTCCATTCATGGCTATTGCCATGCCCGTTTTATCGCGACCTTGAATTACCATGGCAATGCCAACCGGGTGATAGATCGCTCCAAAAATTCCCACCAAAAAAAGTAATGCAGCAAGATGAACGATCGAGGTTGCAAAGGCAGCGATTATACTGGCGAACCCCATGCCTAGGAAAAAAATAACGATCATTCCAGGTCGGCTCCATTTGTCTGCTAACCAAGCTGCAGGGACCGAAAACAGACCAAATGCAACAAAGCCCGCAACCGAATAAGGGATTAAGTCTGAGTAACTTAAGTCCCATTCACTGGAAACCCCAGGAATGTCGACTTGTCGGTCGGTCGCTATAGCGACTGCAACACTCGCAAAAATTAACATTATGAAATGATCAAAAAAATGTCCCGCGTTTAAAAACGCAAAATCAATTTTTTTCCGATGGTTTTCATTCATTCCCTAAGAGCTTTCATATCATAATGACTACGTTATTTACCCGAGATGTAGCCGGACAGATACTGCATTTTTTCAGATTAGTGGTCTAGATTGCCGTTTTGAAAAATCTAAACCGGTTTGTAGTTCTTAGACTGTTTCAAAACATATCATTATTAATAATATGTTTCATTGTAGTCTGCGAGCGCAGAAGGCGGCGACCAGAATGCATTTCAGAGTAGTTTTCACAGAGATAAACAGTCTCAATTCACCACAACTCACAATTTCAAGGAAATTTGACCGAGATTTTCTTTAACCTAAATTTTAATAACGTCCTTAATAATGACGATATGGGTTTTGCCGACAATGGCCTCTAAGTTTTACCGCAGAAGAGACAATTTAAGAAATGACATATTAATAACAAGCAAGACCCGACGATCCAATTATCACTCATCTTCGTTATAAACGTGCCATCGATTAAGGTTCATTTTTCGCCTAAGTGACCGAGTTACGTGGATGTTTATCAGATTAAAACTTATGGTCTTATGGGGTAAATAGTCACGATTAAGTTTCTTCCTGCCGGTTTATTTAAAATGTTACACCAGTTTTTTTTCTGGGTTCAAGACGCTGATACTGTCAGCTTAAATCCTGTTTTAAGTCCTTTGGTTGCAGTTGAACTGAAGGAGCATAATGAGGCTTGAGGCGTAATTCACCAATGACTTGTGTAGCAAAACTTGCCATGACCTCTCGGCATCTGCACAATACTGTTATGGACCAATTAGTTGATAAGAATACGGCGCTAGATGCATTGAGGGAAACTGTCGGCTCCAGAGGTTGGTTAGATACTACAGAAGATTTAGAGGGGTACGTGACGGAGTGGCGCGGTCTGTGGCGCGGACAATGTGACATGGTCATAAGCCCAGCATCGACGCAAGAGATGTCCCGAGTAGTTGCGATCTGCGCAGACGCTAAACTTCCAATAACTCCGCAAAGCGGAAATACTGGGCTCGTTGGTGGCGGCGTTCCACATGGGGGTATAGTCATTTCAACCCGAAGGATGAGCACAGTCCGCGCCATTGACACAGTCAACAATACCATTTCAGTAGAAGCTGGGTGTATTTTGGCAGATATCCAAATCGCAGCCGATCATGCAGAACGCCTTTTTCCCTTGAGTCTCGCGGCTGAAGGCAGTTGTAGGATTGGCGGGAATCTCTCAACCAATGCGGGAGGCATTCAAGTTCTACGCTATGGTAATGCTCGTGATCTTGTGCTCGGACTAGAGGTGGTCCTTCCAGACGGCCGTATTTGGGACGGAATGACGGGACTCCGAAAGAACAATACAGGTTACGACCTTAAGCATTTATTTATAGGTGCCGAGGGTACACTTGGTGTAATCACTGCAGCCGTATTAAAATTATTCCCAAAACCTAAGCGCCGAGCCACAGCTATAGTCGGAGCAAGGAACGTGGACAACACATTGGAATTATTTACCCGCGCACAATCCGATTTAGGAGATATGTTATCCGCTTTTGAATACGCAAATCAGTTTTCCATGGAGCAAGTGTTTAAATATAGCGAGGGAATGAATAACCCTCTCAGCGAGGTCTATCCAGCATATGCATTCTTAGAGCTTTCCAATCTTCGTAGTGACAACAGTGCCCAAGCCCGATTGGAAGAAACCCTCGCTGGTGCTTTGGAAGATAACATAATACTTGACGCGGCATTGGCTCAGTCCGAGGCACAAGCAAAGGCTTTTTGGAGTTTACGTGAAGCTATACCTGAAGCGCAAGGGCATGCAGGCGCAAGCATCAAACATGATGTGTCGGTACCTATTTCAAAAGTCGCAGAATTCATCCACCATGCTTGTGAACTTGTTACGGCAGAACTGCCCGGAATTCGCCCATCCACCTTTGGACATTTCGGTGACGGAAATATTCATTTTAATTTGTCACAGCCAGAGGGTATGGCGCCTGCTGAATTTCTCGCCAAATGGAATCATTTCAACAAGTTGGTGCACGATTACGTTGCCTCACTAAACGGAAGTTTCAGCGCGGAGCACGGTATAGGAGAACTAAAAATAAAGGATGTGGAACGCTACAACAACTCTGTGGGGATAGATGTCATGCAAACTATTAAACGTGCGCTCGACCCGACCAATATAATGAATCCCGGCAAGGTGTTACCTGATTCTTAATCCCAAAGCTCATAGATCGCGGAGCTATTCAGAAGCTCAAGATCGAACCCGGTGACACATCGAAAATTGCAATTTTAACCTGATCTCTTCATTGATTGATTTGAGCGGACGCAACGATTTCTGGCATAAAGATACTGATTAGTTCAATTTAGTTTTGCTCACCGTCAAACAACACTTTTCTCAAGCATTTCTGGACCAACATCTAAAATTATAAAATCTATAATATGTCCCAGATACGCATCAAAAACCTTACCTGCAAAAAATCATAATTATTTACATATTGCATGCTGAAGCTATCTAATTTGTCACAGCGAGCCAAAAGTGACCCAAGTTGACTGGCGATATCTAACATATAAATGCGTATTTATTTAAGATAAAAAATTAGCAGTTATTATTAATATCACATTTTTCTGCACGCTCGCTCTCTATTAGTCGCCTCTCTTCCTGCCCATCAATAAAATTTTTAAGCTCCGTTTTTTGTTCGACTTTGAAGCCAACTAAAACGCGTGCGCTAAACTCAAAAACGGGGCGCTTTATTAACGCCCGATGCCCTAACATCAGGTCTCGAGCAGTTTTTTCACTAAGGTTACGAGTAACTGAAGTTGGAAGCACACGCCAAGTGGCGCTGCTCTTGTTTAATAGATTTTTCCAACCAACAATTTTGATCCAATTGTCAAGAGTGCTGGTTTGAAGACCGTCTATGCGGAGATCATGAAATTTGGTATTTGCTTCCTCAGCCGCAAGCCACCGCATTGATTGGCGGCAGCTATCGCAGCTTTTTAAACCGTATAGTAAAATCACACTAATAATACCCTTCAATATTTTGAAATTGTCAGTGGTTGTCTTGATGCCCAGCAAATGTGTATCTTGTGTAACAATATTCACTGCATATTAATGCTAATTTCAGGGACCCAAACATGTTAGCGCTTATATCACCTGCAAAAAAAATCGACTTTGAGGCCGACACAACCGAGTCGGTCCATACCCTTCCTGACTTTTTAGAGAGATCAGAAAAATTGGTCAACTCTGCCCGCAAATTGAACCGAACTCAACTAGCCTCCACGATGAAGATAAGCAGCAAATTAGCTGAGTTGAATTACAAACGTTTCCAAGATTTTTCCACACCATTCAATCTATCTAATGCCAAGCAGGCTGCTCTAGTTTTTAATGGCGATACTTATTTCGGGTTAAAGGCTACCAGCATGACTCCAAAAAATATGTTATACGCTCAAAACCACCTCCGTATTTTGTCGGGCCTTTATGGTTTGTTGCGACCGCTCGATTTAATCCAACCTTACCGCCTGGAAATGGGGTCCAAGTTTTGTCCACCCGGGGACTCTAATCTTTATGGGTTTTGGAATAGTCAATTAACCGATTCCGTTAATGCGGTTACTGCCAAACACAAAAACTCAACCGTTATCAACCTAGCCTCAAATGAATACTTCAAAGCTATCAAGCCGGCTCAACTGACTGGAGGCCATATCACCCCTGTTTTTAAGGAGATAAAGAATGGTGAAGCTCGCACCTTGGGATTATTTGCAAAGCGTGCGCGCGGCGCCATGGCGCGCTTCATGATAACAAAACAGATTGAGACCCCAGAAAAGCTCAAAACGTTTAACGAAGGAGGATACCAATTCCGCAGTGATCTATCTGAAAACGGCAAATGGGTTTTCACGCGCGAGCAGGAATAGTCGTTTTGAACGCTGTTTACTGCATCTTAAAAGAACGCATGGGATAACTACAATTTAGAGTTTCGAGAGGTATCATCACTCATCGTCAACCATTAACTAGGTTCACTTGTACTTATTCATGATAAGTAAAAAGATAAAATATGTAAAATTAATACTTTGAACAAAAACATTGCTTGGGAGATATATTACCTACCTTTACTGGTGTAGAAGAGATTTTCACGTGGGCCCTCAAATCGGCGATTCCTATCCTCAAGATAATACTTGCCTAAATTCTTCTTAAACTTTGATGCGTTGCCATGTTCCCTAGACAAGAAACTGGATCGTGGAACAAAGGTCGGAATTAGAAGTGTAAAAAAATCATCTACAGCGCTCTTCAACATTCCTCTTTTTAAAAAAGTCTCTGATGAGACCATTGGGCTGAATGTCCAATATAAACAATTACAAATCAGTGAAGGGAGATACTGTGGGGTCGCATATATTCAGCGGAGAAGCCCGCAGACCGTTTATGGCAGGCATCCGCGGCGCTGGCGCCGGAAGCCCGTCTGTAGGCCTTTTCGTCGCGCTGATGGGTTATGGCGGCCTAAGCCAAAGTGTGGGGGTTGATTTTAATATCATGTGTGCAGCGGCAGCACTTATTTGGTCTATGCCGGCACTTATGACTTTCTCGGAGCTCTTAGTAACAGAGATCAGTCCATGGGCAATGTTTACAGCAGTCGGGATTGCGAATTTACGCAATATCCCCATAATTGTTGCCGCATTGCCCCTAATTAGAGAGAGCCCCAGGATGCGTTAGCATGATTTATTATTCGCTCACATGCTCTCACCAACGGGATGGGTTCATGTCTCAGTTTACGCACCCGTAATGGAATTGGGTTCTAGACGTTTATTTTTACAGCTTTTAGTTTAATAATTTTTTTTAGCGCAATAATTGGTGCTTGGGCGGGGTTTTATGGACTCAGCGAATTACACCCTTCCATTGGGTTACCGCTCCTTATGCTCACGCCACTATGTCTGCTACTAATAAGGGCCTATATCCGGCAACTGAGCAATTATCTGGCCCTTGGCTTAGGCGCTTTAGCAGTCCCTTGGTTAATGCAATGGTCAATTAAGTGGGGCTTGGTAACTGGAGGCTTAGGAGCAGGTAAAATTGGGTTTTTACTCGGTCGCCAAAATAAATACCAATTAGCGTGATTACGATGGATTAGATGCCATGGCTTTTGTTGGGATTCGGAGCCCTCGCGGCACTAGGTACCCGTGTATTTGGCATTTCATTATCCGGCCGTATTCAGCCTAGAACACCAATTTTCGATTGGTTCGCGTGTGTCGGTCAAGCCCTTGTCGGGGGCCTTATGATCCGAGTTGTATTTTTCCCAACGACTGCGCTCTCTGGAATTCCCATCATAGATCGTGCCGTTGCATTAATCTGTGCTTTTATTGTGTTCTTTCTTAGCGGGCACACACTGTTCTTGGGAGCGATTTCAGGTGTTGCAATGCTTTTATTGATGTCTTGGGTGCAAATTTCCTTACTTCAATTTAACCCGCTTGCTCCCAGGGCAACCCGAACCTATCTTAATACCAAATTTCGATAATTACTCGGAGCTTGCCATGACAGGTTACACTGCACCTTTAGACGAAATTCGATTTGTATTGAATGAGCTTGTGGGACTGGCAGACATAAATGCTTTGCAAGGTTACGAAGACGCAACTCCCGAAGTAGTTGATTCAATATTAGAAGAAGCTGGCAAATTAGGCGCCGAAGTAATCGCTCCACTCAACCACATAGGCGATAAAGAAGGATGCAGGCTTGAGAACGGAGAAGTTCGCACACCCGGTGGCTTTAAAGAAGCATATCATAAGTTTGTTAAAGGTGGCTGGAACGGCTTACCTTTCGATCCTGAATTCGGTGGTCAAGGGTTACCATGGCTTGTTTCTACTGCTGTTTCAGAAATTTGGCATGCTGCAAATATGGCCTTCACACTTTGCCCTATGTTAACCGGCGGTGCTGTGGAGCTATTGGAGAAACACGGAACAACATCTTTAAAGGCCACATTCCTTAGAAACTTAACCACCGGCAAGTGGACAGGATCAATGAATCTCTCTGAACCTCAAGCAGGTTCTGACTTGGGAAGGATTAGGTCCAAGGCCACACCAGATGGCGACGCTTACAGGATATCTGGTACTAAAATTTATATCACATTCGGCGAACATGACATGGCCGAAAATATTATTCATATGGTTCTTGCGCGAACCCCGGACGCGCCACGCGGGGTGCATGGAATCTCCCTATTTTTAGTGCCTAAATTTCTCGTAAATAATTCTGGAAGTTTGGGTGAAAGGAACGATCTCCGCTGCGTCTCTATTGAACACAAACTGGGTATAAACGCGAGCCCGACAGCAGTAATGTCTTATGGTGATAATGGCGGTGCGATCGGATTTCTTGTAGGCGAGGAAAATCGCGGCCTCGAGTATATGTTTACAATGATGAACAACGAACGACTGGCCGTTGGACTTGAGGGCGTAGCTATCGGCGAACGAGCGTATCAAAAAGCCCTAGCATTTGCGCGCGATCGAGTACAGAGTCGTAAACTTGATAGCGATAGTCCTGAGCCTGTACCTATTATTGAACATGCAGATGTGAAACGAATGCTGCTTACAATGAAGGTGCAAACCGAGGCTACGCGAGCTTTAGCTTATTATACGGCAGCGCATCTTGATCGGTCTAATAAAGAAAACGATGAAGGCGCAAGAGCAAAAGCACAAGCTCGAGTTGACCTCCTCACACCAGTTGTTAAAGCATGGAGCTCTGACACGGGAATTGAAGTGGCTGATATGGGCATCCAGATCCATGGAGGGATGGGGTTTATCGAAGAGACGGGCGCCGCACAATATCTAAGGGATGCCCGTATTACCTCGATCTATGAGGGGACAAATGGAATTCAAGCTAATGATCTTGTAGGGCGAAAAGTAGGGCGGGAAAAAGCAGAGACAGTACTCTCTCTTTGTTCAGAAATGTTTACACTTGTTGAAGATCTTCTGAATCACAAGGAAGCCCAAATGAAAGTCATCCATGCCCCTTTGAAACATGCAATTGAGGCGTTGGACAGCGCTTCCAATTGGATTGCCTCGACTTGGGGCGAAAACCCTACCGCCGTTGCAGCAGGGGCGGTCCCCTACCTTCGACTGCTTGGCCTTACGGCTGGTGGTTGGCTCTTGGCCCGTTCTGCACTGATTGCCAGCACTAAACTGGAATTGTCAGAGGGACACCCAGCCTTTATGGAGGCAAAAATTATATCGGCATGTTTTTTCGCAACCCATTTGTTAGTTCAATGTCCCTCGCTGGGGACGACTGTCCGTGATGGAAGCACCGCGGTTTTAGCTGCAAAAGCCAATGGATTCTGATCGACGTAAGAAATGAATATAACCCGCTAAATTATTCTTAAAGCTTGATTTTTTATCGGTAATGACTCACTTTAGCCTTGGTTTGGCGGAGATTAGGTAGTCATGAATGGCTTTACGCGCTACGTATTCGGTCAGCTATTTATCGGCATGATCCTGGTCACAATAGGATTAACTTGTATAATTTGGCTGTCACAGTCATTGCGTTTCGTTGAATTAATCGTCAACCGTGGCGTTGGTGCGGGAACTTTTGTTTATTTAACACTGCTCATGCTCCCAAGTTTTTTGACCGTGATTATTCCTATATCGCTTTTTTGCGTCGTCGTATTTGTCTATTCAAAAATGATTGCTGACCGCGAACTTGTGGTAATGCGAGCGGCTGGGGTTAGTCAATTCGCATTGGGTAAACCAGCCTTAGTTCTTGCTTTAATTACAGTTGTAATCGGCTACTTATTAAATTTATATTTCCTGCCTCACTCGTATCGGTTATTTCGCGAAATGCAGTGGGATATCCGCTATAATTACTCTCACGTCTTGTTACGCGAGGGAACATTCACCAACATAAACAATGCCACTACACTTTACGTCCGCGAGCGCACTCCTGACGGACAATTATTAGGGATCTTGGTTCATGACCAACGTGATGAACACAAACCATTCACACTGATGGCTGCTCGGGGTGCGTTGGTGGAATCAAACGGTAACACCCAAGTCGTGATGTTTCAGGGAAATCGACAAGCGGTCGACGCTAACACTAACCAATGGTCAATCCTATATTTTGATAGGTATACCTTTGACCTAGGTAAACGCGGGGGATTAAATGCTGAACGTCATAGAGAGCCCCGTGAACGCCAGATCGATGAACTATTTAATATTCGACAAATAAACGATGTTGATCCGCGAGATTTCGGCAAGTACACCGTAGAGGGACACAAGCGCCTATCCACACCTATAATGGCATTGACATTAACCGTCTTGGCACTGGCTAGTCTAATTACTGGAAGTTTTAGCAGACGAACGCAATCAAAACGGATCATAGTTAGCGTTTTTCTCATGATAAGTTTGCAAGCCACCTCATTAGGTCTTGAGAATATTGCCGCAAAAAACCCAGCCTTCATACCATTTATTTACGTGAATTCTATAGTGCCATTACTAATTGCCTTCTGGTTCATGCATTTATCTGACATAGGCCGGCTGTTCCGACGCCGCGTAGTAGCCGCTTAGGACCATCAAACATGCGCTTATCTGCCACATTGTCACTATACGTCGGTCGTCATTTTTTAATCGCGGTGGGAGCCTTGTTGAGCCTTTTTCTTCTGTTAGTTTTTTTGTTTGATGCAATCGAACTTCTTCGAAGGGCAGCTTCAAAACCCGACGTAACCCTCGAGACTGTTCTAAAGATGACATTATTGAAAACGCCCCACATGAGCCAAAAGATTCTGCCTTTTTCAGTTTTATTTGGCGGGATGCTGTGCTTTTGGCGTTTGACCCGCACACACGAACTGGTGGTAACCCGTGGCTTTGGTGTCTCTGTATGGCAGTTTCTATTACCCCCAATCCTAATGGCAACTCTACTTGGAATAGTACACATCACCTTACTAAATCCCATAGCGTCTATGACTCTAACTCGCTTTGAGCAGCTAGAATCTGCACATTTGAAGGGCAATCGGAGTTTACTCGCAGTCTCAGGTTCTGGCCTTTGGCTGCGGCAAGCTAACCCAGACGGTCAATCTGTCGTTCATGCTAAAGGTTACATTCAAACAAAAAAAACTGTTGTTTTACAGAATGTTACAGTTTATACATATGTCGGCAAAGATGAGTTTCGAAACCGCATTCATGGAAAAACTGCAACTCTTGAAGATGGATTTTGGAATTTTCGCGATGCCCGAATCTTTGAGGCTGAAAAGCCTACCATTATCGAGAGAGAATTATGGCTCGAAACCGATTTAACACTAGACCGAATTCAAGACAGTTTTGCACCACCAGAAACCATGTCATTTTGGGATTTACCAGAATTCATAAAAACATTAGAAAAAGCTGGTTTTTCCGCTATCCGACACCGACTGCACTGGCACAGTTTGCTTGCAACGCCACTGTTAATGTGCGCTATGGTTTTGATAAGCGCGACATTTACTCTCCGTCATTCTAAGCGCGGTGCTACAACGTTTGTAGTGGCCAGCGGAGTATTTACAGGTTTCACACTATATTTTTTCTCGGATGTTGTTTTGGCGCTTGGCCTTTCTGACTCTATTCCGATAACTTTGGCTGCATGGTCACCGTCCGGTGTAGCGATGCTTCTTGGGCTTTCGATGCTTTTACATCTTGAGGACGGATAATGACCCGATATTTTCACGTAATGATGGTTTCCACCATCGCACTATTTGCAATCTTTGGGACTTGGCTATTCTCTCAGGCCATTGCGGCTTCGGAACGACCATTAGGCATGTTGATCGCACCTGACGATGTCACACCAACAGCGTCAGAGCCGCAAATACAGCCCGTTGAACCGAGTAAAAAACCACCCTTGGGAATACTAATTGGCAGGGAAACTCAAAACCTGAGCGAGACGTCCCCCGTTGATCCCGTACCAGTGAAATTCCCAATTTCTTATTCCAGAAAACCCATAGTTCATTTGCCACTTGACGGGCAAACTTACGAAAGACCGCTGGGTTTACTGATTAAAAGTGAGACAAATGTGCGTTCAAATATCTTAACAACATCAAATAAGTTTTTAGATTTGGGCAAGATTTCTTCCTTTAATCCACCAAAAACTGACAATTTAAAACCACCATTCAATGTACCTCTGACTTCCGACGTGTCAAAAACTCGTCCACTCGGCACACTTTTTGGGCCAACAAATACCTATTCCTCAACGCAATCTAGTATCAAATCCCTCTCGTCGCCTGCCCTCACACCAGTGCATGGAGCGAACAGGCCATCATCACCTTTTAGCGGTGTAAGAGTTTTAGATACCAAAACAGGAAAGATTAACGATAAAATTCCAGCTAGTTTTAGCGCTGACACACTAAGTTTTGACCCTGAAAAAAACTCGGTAAACGCTCAGGGTAATGTTGAACTTATACATGGACAGCGGACACTCCGCGCAGATCGGGTTATATATGACCAAAAAGCGGATGTTATTTCAGCAGTCGGAAATGTAATACTCTCAGAACCCTCAGGAGAATTACTTTTGGGAGATAAAATGGGCATATCCGGCGACTTAAAAGACGCCTTAGTGCACAATATTGGATTAGTTTTACAAGATAAATCTCGTATCGCCGGAAACAAGGCCAAGCGTACCGCAGGCAAAGTTACAGAATTGCATAATGCCGTCTACTCACCATGCAAACTTTGCGAAGATAACCCAGATGCCCCACCTCTTTGGCAGATAAAAGCTGTAAAAGTCTCTCATGATAAAGATCAGCAAACTATTGAGTACCGTGATGCATGGCTTGAATTTTTTGGCGTCCCAGCTTTTTATACACCTTATTTTCGCCATCCTGATCCCTCAGTCCGCCGAAAATCTGGCTTTCTGTTCCCAAGTATTGGCTCTTCATCTGATTTTGGAACTATCGTGGCAACACCTTATTTTTGGGCGATATCTAGAAACGAGGATATGACGATCGAGCCAATTTTCATGTCGAATGCAACACCTATTTTGTCTGGCCAATACCGCAACCGAGTTCACAGAGGAGAGTTAAATATAGATTCTAGCATTACTGATGACACTGGGGATCTGTACAGCACTGACCCGGGCACCTTTGGGTTACGCGGACACATTATAAGTAACGGACGTTTTAACATTAATCGCACATGGCGGTGGGGATTCAATTTGGAGAGAACTTCAGACGATACATATATTCGCCGTTTTGGATTCGGCAATCCCTCCTCTTTAGACAGTCAGTTGTTCGTTGAGGGATTTCGAAATCAAAATTATTTTTCGGCAAAAACACAATTATTCCAGGGACTCCAGGAGTCTGATGATCAGGATACAACACCAATTGTCCTTCCCCTAATAGATTATAATTATACGGGAACGCCAGATAACATGGGCGGTCGCACACTATTTGACTTAAATGTCTTGGCACTCACTCGTTCGCAAGGAACTGATACACGGCGACTTTCTATGCATCCAAAGTGGGAACGAGTATTTCAGGATAACTTGGGTGGTCAGCTCAACTTTAGCGCTGGTCTCAATGGCGACTTTTATCACACTAATGGACTGATACGGGACAGTGACAACGTTAAATTTTCAGGTTTTAGCCATCGGTTTTTTCCATTTACAAATTTACAGTGGCAAATACCTCTCGTTAAGACTCACGGAACAACTCAACAAATACTGGAACCAATCGTTTCCGCTGGCATAGCGCCAAACGGGGGGAATCCGGATGATATCCCCAACGAAGATAGTACCGACTTTGAATTTGATGAAACAAATCTTTTCTCGATAAATCGGTTCTCCGGCCTTGACCGCGTGCAAGGAGGGTCGCGCATGAACTACGGTTTGAAGTGGGGTTTGTTTGGATCCCGCGGCGGTTCCACCACGGCATTTATTGGACAAAGTTACCGGCCCCGCAAAGATTCTACTTTTGTCGCCGGCTCAGGATTGGAAGATAATTTCTCAGATATCGTTACAAGTGCTTCGATCTCACCCGGATCATTTTTAAATGTTCTTTACCGGGCTAGATTGGATGCAGATAATTTTTCTCCTAATCGCAATGAGATTAGTGTCCAAGGTGGGGTCCCGGCAATTACCATAAATGCCCAATACACCTCGCTAGAAACTCAACAAGATAGCGAATTTAGTGGACGTGAAGAACTTAATGTTGGCGCGACCTCCAATATTGATCGAAATTGGAGGACGGCTATTACGGCTGTTCGAGATCTCGAGAGCAGCGAGATGCGCTCAATATCTCTTGACGCCATCTACGAGACTGAATGCGTCATTATTACCAGTAATGTCTCAAGGACTTTCTTCGAAGACCGAGATCTTAAACCAACGGACGCGATTACAGTCCATCTTGTTCTTAAAACTTTAGGCGAAGTAAAAGGCAGCACTAATATTAGTTCCAATTAAATCCATGCATACAACTCTCAATATAATTTACCACTTCCACCGTTTTTATCATAAACACAGAATTATCCGTGCCTTCAGCACATCAACTTTATTTCTTCTCTCGTCTTTTGTTTTTATTTTGTCCGCAGCCCTTCCCACAACTGGTGAAGCCCAACAACCAATTACCATTGCAGCTACCGTGAACGACGAAATGATCTCTATTCTTGATATTCAAAGTCGGCTTGCCTTGTCTATTCGTCTTGCAAATCTCGCAGATAATACGGAAACTCGGCGTCGTCTTATCGGACAAACACTTCGATCAATTATTGATCAAAAATTAAAACTTCAAGCAGCGCGTGACTTTGATATATCGGTCACGCGATCAGAAATAATTGCAGCAGAACGTGACTTTGAACGACGGGCGGGTTTGAGAGTAAACGGCTTACGAGACATCATGAAAAAAATGCGGCTCGAGGTATCGGGATTTTTAGAGCGCTTGGAGTCAGAAATAGCCTGGTCAAAGTTAATTAACCGTCGCTATCTTCCCACTATTGCAGTAGGAGAGAAGGAACTTGATGATTATTTGGATAATTTAAAACGGAACGCTGGAAAGCCAGAAACCCTAATTTCAGAGATATTTTTACCTATCGATAGCTCACAAAATCTCATTCAAGTTAAAAATCTTGCAAAACGTTTAATTAGCCAAATTAAATCAGGTGCTAATTTCGCTGCAATATCTCGAAATTTTTCCCAAAGTGCAACCGCCGCGTCTGGCGGGATTCTCGGTTGGCATAGACCGGGGCAACTGCCTTGGGAATTAGATACTGTAATCAAGAACATGTCTGAAGGTGAGGTTGCAGGTCCAATTAAAACGAGTGAAGGATATTACATCCTTCGCGTCGAACAACGACGCATATTCAAACCATTCCAGCCAGAAGTTCCCTCCTCACCAAAACTAACCCTTCATCAAATTCATATACCTTTTACGGAGGGCGAAAAAGAAGACTTGAAGAATAAAGCTATGAATAAGGGTCTAGGTCTCTCCGGCAGAGCTAAAAATTGCTCAGAATTCGCTAACCTAGTTGAGTCTGCTCAATCGCCTTTGTCTGGCCCCTTGGGCACCTTCCGCCAAGATGAACTCTCCCAAAAGCTGAAAAAGCTGGTTGCTAATCTTCCCGTTGGTCAACCCAGCTTGCCAATGCTCACCGCCAGCGGAGTCATCGTTATAATGGTTTGTGACAGAAAGGAACAAAAAATAAAAGAAATCAACTTTGAGAGCCAACGTAATGAAATCAGACAAAAGTTAATTAATCAGCGATTAAATTTAGCGGCGAGGCAATACTTAAGAAATCTGCATAGGTTAGCTATTGTGGAAGTTCGTCGATGACATCAAGTGCTGCAAAACCCTCTCTTCTTGCTGTCACTATGGGGGAGCCAGCCGGTATAGGCGGCGAACTTACTCTTAAGGCCTGGTTAAGGCGTCACAAACACGGCCCTTCATTTGTTACAATTGACAATGCAGATAGACTAAAATACCTGGCTGACCTCCTGCAACTCAATGTCCCTGTAGTATCACTGTCGAATATTGAAGAAGCCAATGAAATTTTTGATCAGGCGCTCCCAGTTTTCAACGTAACATTGAAACATAATGCCGTGCCGGGTGTGCCCGACCTGCAAAATGCATCGACAGTTATCGAGGCAATTAAAATGGCTGTCGCCTTTGCTGGAAAAAAAATTATCGCTGGCGTCGTCACAAATCCAATCCACAAAAATACCCTTTACAAAACAGGTTTTTCATTTCCTGGCCATACTGAATACATCGCCGCTCTCCGAACTACTGCAAATCCTCCCGCAATGATGTTAACATGTTCAAACGCTCAACCTTCACTACGCGTAGTTCCTGTGACCAGCCACATTGGATTACGACAGGCATTGTTTGACTTAAATCCCGCATTAATCATTCAAAAATCTTTTCTTCTACATAGCGCCTTAATAAATGATTTTGGTATTGAACGACCGCGTATTGCCATCGCTGGATTAAACCCTCACGCCGGAGAGCAAGGGACAATGGGCGATGACGAGGCGACCATAATTCAACCGGCAATCGATAAGTTACGCTCAGACGGTATCCGCATCCTTGGTCCAGAATCGCCTGACACAATGTTTAGCTCGATGCATCGCAAACATTACGACGCTGCAGTTTGTATGTATCATGACCAGGCTTTGATTCCTGTCAAAACGTTGGATTTTTTTGGTGGGGTAAACATTACACTTGGTTTGGATATTGTTCGCACCTCACCAGATCACGGGACAGCTCTCGATATTGCAGGAATTGGAAAGGCTGATCCGTCCAGTTTAATAGCAGCATTAGACATGGCTGCAGGAATTGCGGCTACACGGGCGTTGAGGTCTTGAGCACCACACAAACAAACTTGTCGCGTATCAGCGAGGTCATTAAACGCCACGGACTTCGGGCTAAAAAATCTCTTGGGCAAAATTTTCTTTTGGATCTTAATCTCACTAAGCGGATCGCCCAGGCCTCTGGTGACCTCCATGGTCAAAATATTGTCGAAATTGGCGCGGGACCGGGAGGCTTAACTCGCGCTTTATTATGCAATGGGGCTGGACACGTTTTTGCAGTTGAGCGCGATTTTCGAGCAATTCATGCCTTGAAAGAGTTATCGGAAGCCTACCCATCTCGGCTAACGGTAATTGAAGCAGATGCAATGAGAGTGGATCTGAATTCAATCTCACCACAACCGCGAAAAATAGTAGCAAATCTACCTTACAATATCGCAACTTCGCTATTAGTAAGATGGCTCCAAAACCTAGATGGAGTTACATCAATGACACTTATGTTTCAGCGCGAAGTTGCTGAGCGTTTAGCTGCAATCCCCGGCTCTAAAGCCTATGGTCGATTATCTGTGATTACACAATGGTTATGCGAGGTACAGCTGGTTTTCAATTTGCCCAAAGAAGCGTTCACACCACCACCAAAGGTCACGTCTACCGTCGTAAACTTGCTACCTCGAAATAATCGATTAGCTGAGGCCAACTTTAAGGCATTAGAAACTGTGACAATGGCTGCGTTCGGGCAACGTCGAAAAATGCTCCGATCCAGTTTAAAGCCTCTAAAACTTGATCCAACTGTCGTTGGTATAGACGAGACAGCGAGGGCAGAGGAGCTCGACGTCCACGCATTTTGTGCATTGGCTAGATTGTACATAAAACTTCATCCGTAAATTATCGAGACCTCAATGGACTTACATTATGCTTTTAGAACTGCAAAACTGAGCACATAAATGACTATCACAATTGACCCAGTCACCGCAGCAATTGGCGCAGAGATTAAAGGTGTTGACTTGTCATTAACACTCGAGGACCAACTCGTCTCAAATATCCGTTCAGCCCTCCTCAACTACAAAGTTATATTCTTTCGTGACCAAAACATAACCCCTATACAACACGTCACACTCGCAAAACGTTTTGGAACGATAGTTGAATACCCCTTGGTTAAAGGTTTGGAGGAGGCACCCGAAGTCATTCCCGTCGTCAAGTTAGAGCATGAGATCGATAATTTCGGTGGCATGTGGCACACTGATACCTCATATCTTGATAAACCCCCGATGGGTGCAATTTTAGTCGCTCGACAGTTACCTCCAGTAGGTGGGGATACTCTGTTCTCAAATATGGTGCTTGCCTACCAAACTTTGTCACCGGGTATGAAAAAAATACTCGCTAATCTCGTGGGGATATCATCCTCATGTAAAGAAGAGGTTAGCAAATCACGTGAAGCCCGCCTTAAAACAGAGCCGGGATTTGCAAAAAATGTTCAACTGCGCGCTGAACATCCAGTTGTGCGAAGACATCCGGAGACAGGAGAGAGAGTACTCTATGTTAACTATGGTCATACCATTGGTTTAAAAGATATGAGCGAGGAAGAGAGTATGTCTATTTTACAATATTTGTTTGAGCATCAACGGCGTCCAGAATTTACATGTTGTTTTCGGTGGCGGCCGGGCTCAATTGCTTTTTGGGATAACCGCGCCACGCAACACAACCCCATTAATGATTACCACGGTTTTAAACGGGTTATGCATCGAATCACCATCGCTGGTGATACCCCTGCTTAAGCATTGATAAATTTAAGAGCCGCATTAATCCAAGAACTTAAAATACCGTAGAGTCTGTAGTATTTGATGGCTTCTTCATGCCTCGCACAAAAATTTCCAGTTGTGCTTGACGCTTTCGACGATATCGCTCAGCCGTCAAGATTGCCCCCGCAACAGTGACGCTGGCTTCAATCTCCTGATTTATGATAATGTATTCATATTCTGCCCAATGACTCATCTCATTATGGGCGCGTGACATCCGGTCCTGCATAACTTCTTCAGTATCCTGTGCACGAGCGAGTAAGCGGCGCTCTAATTCATCAAATGAGGGTGGTAATATAAAAATACTCACCACATCTGCTGGTGCATTTTTTCGCAGTTGTTGAGTTCCTTGCCAATCAACATCAAAGAGTACGTCCCGTCCCTCGTTAAGGGCATTAACGACTGGATCTTTAGGCGTACCATAAGAATTTCCGAATACTACCGCATGTTCGAGCATCTCGCCAGAAAGGACCATTTTGTCAAATTCTGACTGGTCAACAAACAAATAATCTCTAGCATGTTTTTCACCAGGCCGCATTGGCCGAGTGGTTGCTGATATAGACATTGTTAGTTCTGGATGCCTACCCAATAATCCACTCGAAATAGTGGATTTTCCAGCACCGGAAGGTGATGAAAGCACCAACATGAAGCCTCGGCGGGAAACATGTCTCATCGCCATAGGTCGCCGTTACTCAATATTTTGTACTTGTTCACGCATTTGCTCAATCTTTGCTTTTAAATCAAGCCCAATCTGCGTCAACGAGATATGTGATGATTTCGAACATAATGTATTCGCTTCTCGATTAAACTCCTGGCATAAAAAATCCAATCGACGCCCAACTGAGCATTTATCATCCAATAGGATCCTCGCCGATTCAAGATGAGCCTTTATACGATCTAACTCTTCCCGAACATCTGTCCTCAGCATCAGAAGAGCCACTTCTTGGGCCAATTTTTCTTCGGTTAAAGATGGCACTTCATCTACCAACTCTCTGACTTGACCAAGAAGTCGTTTTTTTATGATTTCAGGAAAAGTCTCGGCCAATGTCTCCGCTAAAGCCCGCAATGCATCAATTTGATCTAAATATTCCTCAATGATTTTAGCTAAATACGCGCCTTCGGCTAAACGATTTTTATGAAGTTGTCCAAGCATTGTCTCAAAGTCACGTATCAAATCCGGATCGAGGCAAGCTCGAGTGTTTTCATTGAGTTGTTCGTCGTTAATTTCCATTACACCTTTAAGTGCAAGAAGACCATCAATAGTTGGCGGCGTCGCCTCAGGAAAAGCTTTTGATAAATCTGGAATCAATACTCTGAGACGCGCGATCGCATGATCGTTAACATTATAAAATACGGTTTGTCGTATCCAGCTAGTCTGTAAATTAATAGAGATATTACCGCGTGAAAATTGTTTTTGTATCCGATCTCTAAGTTCACCTTGAAGATGATCGAAACCAGTACCAAGACGAAATCGTACATCCAAACCTTTAGCATTCACACTCTTTGCCTCCCATGTCCAAGAGCAAAGCGGGTTACTACCGTCAGCACGTGCAAACCCGGTCATAGAGCTTAACAACCTCGGGCTCGCAACAATTGGCACCACGCTTCTTTTCCTGCAGGTATAAACTTAGTTTTGGAAAAACATTGTGAAGTTAGTTAAATGTATACCCGCCATTCAAATTTTCAACAAGTGACAACGTTAGCTTAAGTAGACGTAATACGACATAATTCAGTTTAATTGAAATATAACAGTATTGTATTGATGACAGACCCCAAGCACATCTTAATTACGGGAGCATCGAGTGGAATAGGAGCAGCTTTGGCGAAAGCCTATGCAGCGAACAACACCACTCTGTCACTGACGGGAAGAAACAAGAGGCGCCTGGAAAATACGGCAATAGCATGCAGAGATCTTGGCGCACATGTTTTGACAAGAAGCATAGATGTTTCTCATCGTGCAGCAATGGCCCTATGGATAAAAGAGGTTGACGCCGCAGTACCACTCGACTTGGTTATTGCAAATGCAGGTATTTCAGGCGGCCCCGGTGGAATCAGTTTTGAAACTGAAGAGCAAGCCAGAACTATATTCTCAACTAATTTTTCGGGGGTATTAAATACGCTGTGGCCCGCGATTGCATCTATGCGCACACGTAATAAAGGTCACATAGCAATCGTCAGTTCTTTGGCCGGATTACGTGGGATGTCGACGGCCCCAGCTTACTCTGCTTCAAAGGCCGCAATTCTGGCATACGGCGATGCTCTGCGTGGCGCTTTAACTCGTGATGGCATTGCAGTTTCTATTATTTGTCCCGGCTTCGTAGCCAGCGGAATAACTAAGGCTAATCAGTTTCCAATGCCGTTTATAATATCATCTGAAACCGCGGCTTCTTTAATCAAAACCGGGCTTAGCAAGAGAAAACCTCGGATAGTTTTCCCGTGGCCCACATACTTATTCATGAAAGTTCTTGCGTTAATGCCGACCATGTTGGGAGACAAGATAGTAGCTTTATTACCTAAAAAAACTTAGGGCTAGGTATTTATTTTGTTTTTTTCTGCCTCTGGATTCTGCGCCATTTTGCAACATTAATGTTGTGTTGAGCTAGTGTTTGGGCAAATGCGTGGCCTCCAAATCCGTTTGCAACAAAATATAGTTCATTCGTTTTCATGGGTTGGAGAACTGCCCTTAAAGATGCCTCACCCGGATTAGATATTGCGGCCGGAGGTAAACCCTTGATTACATAGGTATTAAAGTCCGACGGCTTTCGCAAGTCTGCCCGTGTCAAAGGACGACCCAAAGAACGCCCTCCTAGTGTGATACCGTAAGAAACTGTAGGATCCGATTGCAACCGCATACCGCGCCGAAGCCGATTAATAAAAACGCCGGCTACCCTAGAGCGCTCCCGAGCCAGACCTGTTTCTTTTTCGACAATAGACGCAAGAGCTAGAGCCTCAGATTTTGATTTAATTGGCAAATCCTGATCGCGCGCAACCCAGAGTCGTGAGAGCAATGAGTGCATCCCTGTCTCCATGCGTGTTAGAATATGGCTTCGTTTGTCACCCAAGTTGTAGTAATAGGTCTCTGGTAGGATCCACCCTTCTTTCGGCAGTGGGCCTAGCCCGCCAACCAAACCGGGAGCAGTTAAAATCAACTCCTTTACTTCCCGCCTAGTAAGACCCTCAGGTATAGTAAGGCGGCGTGCAACCATCTTGCCACTTTGTAAGATAGTTGCCGCTCCTAGAGGAGAAATAGCAGCGGGAAACTGGAACTCTCCTGCCCGGATGGGCTTTTTTGTTGCGAATAATTTAAACCCAAATACGAATACCCGAGCATTCTCAATAACACCGGCACTCTCCAGGGCGCGCGCGACACTATTTAAGCCGGCCCCTTTAGTAATGATTACTTGACGGGAAGTTTGTAGTGGGCCGGTAGCACCAAACTTGTTTTCAAGCCACAAATAAGCTCCCACTGTCAAAATACTAATCAAACCAGCAACGGAAATAGATGTCACGCCCGCACCCCAAAGAACCCTCCTCAACCTCTCTATCGAGAAGGACTTAGGTGCTAAATTACGAGAAGGCTTTGAAAACAAGTGATGCATTGGTGCCGCCAAATCCAAAAGAATTGGACAGCGCCGCTTTTACGGTTGTCTCTTTTGGTATATTTGGCACGAGATCAATATCGCAATCGTTAGACGGGTCATCCAAGTTAAGAGTGGGAGGTACAACCCCATGATTTATCGCACAAACCGAGAATATGGCTTCTACCGCACCAGCGGCACCTAACAAATGACCGATGGCAGACTTTGTTGATGACATGTAAATCGCCTTCGAGTAATGACCAAACAAGCGCTTGACAGCACCCAATTCAATCTCATCGCCAAGTGGCGTCGACGTTCCATGTGCATTTACATAGTTAATGTCTGCAGGAGTCATCTTCGCTCGCTTTAAAGCAGCCGACATACAGCGATAAGCCCCATCTCCATTTTCAGCCGGGGCGGTAATATGATGAGCGTCACCAGACATACCATAACCGACAACTTCCGCATAGATTTTTGCTCCACGGGCCTTAGCATGCTCGAGTTCTTCGAGAACAACAACGCCAGCACCGTCCCCCATCACAAAACCGTCCCGACGTTTATCCCACGGCCTAGAGGCTTTTTCAGGAGTGTCATTAAACCCCGTAGATAACGCGCGCGCTGCGCAAAAGCCAGCAACACCAACTGGACATATTGCAGCTTCCGTCCCCCCAGCGACCATGACGTCGGCGTCATCCCACATAATTATTCGGGCAGCATCTCCGATAGCATGGGCCCCCGTCGAGCACGCAGTAACAACTGCATGGTTTGGCCCTTTAAAACCATTTCGAATTGAAACGTGCCCAGACACCAGATTAATCAAACTGGCTGGGATAAAAAATGGGCTTAGTTTCCGAGCTCGACCTTGGTTTACGGTCACAGCGCCGTCTGCGATTGACGGCAAGCCCCCGATTCCCGATCCGATTAGCACACCACTGCGCCAAGCCTTCTCATCCGAGTCTACCAGCCAACCAGAGTCGTTAATGGCTTGCTGGGCAGCAGACAGTCCATAAACGATGAATGTATCCATTCGCCGACGGTCTTTAGCTGACACCCAGTCATCAGCATAGAATAGATTATCCCCAGTAGCTCCCTCGGGAACCTGGCCACCAATCTTTGCCGGTAAATCATTAACGTCAAAATTTTTAATTTTTCGAATGCCGGACTGAGAACCTAAAATACTCTCCCAATTATGCTTGAAGCCAACCCCAAGCGAAGACACCATTCCCATTCCGGTAATTACCACACGTCTCATCTCAACCCATTAATTTAATAACACGCATTGATAAAAATAAAGACCAATGGCACCTCCCGAGAAGTGCGCTTTTGGGGGCCTCAAAGGACGCTTAACCCTGCTGTGTTTCGATAAAATCAATAGCGTTTTTAATCGTCGAAATGTTTTCGGCCGCATCATCTGGTATTTCGCAACCAAATTCTTCCTCAAACGCCATTACAAGTTCCACCGTATCGAGGCTGTCAGCGCCTAAATCTTCGATGAAGTTCGCGCTTTCAACGACTTTTTCTTCGTCGACGCCAAGGTGTTCAATGACGATTTTTTTAACGCGATCCGCGACATCACTCATATCGGTTTCCTCGTACTTTTGCTGATTAAAATAAAAACTACAGTTATGACAAAGCCCGCCCTTAATCCTTGTCTCTCTTAATTGATCGACGTGTGTTAACACACTTTTCTAGCCTTGGCTAGTGGCGAACAATCTCTTCAGATCATGGCCATCCCGCCATTAACATGAAGCGTATGGCCAGTAACATAAGCCGCTTCTTCGCTAGCCAAATAGATACATGCTGCAGAGATATCGTGAACTGTGCCCAACCGACCTGTTGGAATATTAGTTAAAAGTTTCTGTGTTTGACTTGTTGAGAGGGCCTCGGTCATTGCCGTCGTTATAAAACCCGGAGCCACACAATTGACTGTAACGCTGCGATTAGCTACCTCTTGAGCTAATGCCTTTGACATTCCAATTATTCCCGCCTTCGAGGCTGCGTAGTTAGTTTGCCCCGCATTTCCCGTAATACCAACGATTGATGAAATATTTATAATTCTACCCCAACGAGCCTTCACCATGCTGCGGAGCACAGCCCGCGACAAACGAAATGTTGCGGTTAAATTTACATCAATTACAGTCTGCCAGTCTTCGTCTTTGAGCCGAATCGCCAAACTGTCCCGGGTCAAGCCAGCATTGTTTATTAAAATATCAATGCCTCCCAACGCGTCAGTCGCAGCAGCAACAAGTTGATTAACCCCATCTGGAGTCGACAGATCAGCCGGTAGAACGTAAGCACCAGCTCCAATATCAGACGCTACAGCCTGCAAAGCTTTAACCCGTGTGCCAGAGAGCCCAACATGAGCCCCCCTCTCGCGGACCGCTCGAGCTATTGCACCGCCAATACCACCAGATGCTCCCGTTAACAAAACTGTTTTCTCAGCTAAACTAAACATATTTAGGTCTCTCCATCCACGAAACACACTTTAATTCAATGCAAGGTGCGTATATCCTATTTAAAAGTCTCGGACTCAGGAACTTATATCCTGCTTGGCACCCGAGGCCATGTAAAAACATTCATTACCCTTAATACTCATGCAACTTGTTCTACGCAGTAATGAACGAAGGCTGTAACATAACTTGCCTTAAATATCACAACCAAGGTTCACATGCTTACGGCCCACAGAAGAACACCGGTCATATGAGACAGAGTACGAGCCGACATGAATACATAGCTAGACATTCAAAATATTGAGTTATCGAAATTTGTTACCAGCAGACGCAATTATGGGGGAAGTCTCAATAATTCTATTATCCCCTCTAAAATTTGGCTTTCAGATAAGCCTCAACTTCCCAAGGCGTTGCAACGCTTGTCGTAATTAACTCGCTATCGATCCGGCGAATTAACCCAGACAAGACCTTGCCGGCACCTAATTCAGTGAAAGTTGTGACACCTGCCTCCTTCATGTACACTATACTCTCTCGCCAACGAACCCGTCCTGTCACCTGCTCCACTAACAGACGTCGAGCTGTTACAGCATCAACTACTGATTGAGCCGAGATATTCGCAACTACAGGGACTGAAGGGTCTCTCATACTAACCCCTGCCAGAGCACTTCCCATTATGTCAGCAGCAGGTGACATTAAAGCACAATGGAAAGGCGCACTGACTGGTAAAATTACTGTGCGCTTAGCTCCCAGATTTCTAGCCAATTCGATCGCCCGCTCCACGGCCGCTTTACAACCAGACACCACAATTTGAGACGGAGCATTGTCATTCGCGAAATCGCAAACATCACCGTTGGCAGCTTCTTTTGCGATCGCAATAGCATCATTTGGGCTTAGTCCGAAAATTGCAGCCATTGCCCCCTTACCAACCGGAACGGCCTCTTGCATCGCTTCCCCCCGAACCTTTAACAGTCGAGCCGCATCCGTCAGCGAAAAAACCCCAACTGCGGCAAGGGCTGAATATTCACCCAAAGAATGGCCTGCGACGAAAGCCCCATGCTCACCGACATCAATTCCCCCCTCATACTTGAGAACGCGGGCAACCGCCATGCTCACGGCCATCAAAGCAGGCTGTGTGTTTTGCGTAAGCATCAATTGGTCATCAGGTCCGTCAAAAATTAATTTGGATAGGCTTTGATCCAGAGCGTCATCTACCTCATCAAACACTTCTCGCGCAGACCTAAATGCAGTCGCTAATTCCTTACCCATACCGACGAGTTGAGATCCCTGCCCCGGAAAAACAAATGCTTGCGCCATCGTATACCCTCAAAAAAAATAAAATGTATATAAACACCGAAATAGGTAGTGAAAGGCCCTTCAATGCCGGTGTCAAGCATATGCGATTTATGACCCACCGGATTGTAACGGGAAATTCGAGAGGACATAAGCAGTTAAGATTCTCATCAAGCATACTGCTTAAAAAAGTTTGCTATTTAGGTTAGATAGTTAATACCAGTTAATAAAATAAAAGTTTATTTTTTTGAAATATTTCCCCCGCTCCCGATCGTGTGACGCTTGCGAAGTCGATGGGAGAGTGTATATTACGATAATAGTTTACTTCCTGCCGATTTTAACAATGTTAGGATCGGCTATGCCGGGCCCAATTATGGTGCACGGATGAGAGAATCCGTAGGGAGGATGAATAGGTGCCTTACTATGAAAGCGTGTTTATCGCGCGCCAAGATGTGTCTACGGCCCAAGTAGAAGGCCTGACAGAGACCTTTACAACTGTAATCACGGAAGCAGGGGGATCGATCCCAAGTTGTGAAAATTGGGGCCTCCGGACTATGGCCTATAAAATTAAGAAAAACCGCAAAGGCCACTACGTTTTTTTAAATATTGATGCTCCCGCGCCTGCCCTTCACGAGATGGAACGACAAATGCGGATCAATGAGGATGTGCTTCGATACCTCACCGTGCGGGTTAATAAGCTGGAGGAGGGGCCATCTGTAGTGATGCGGAATAAGGATCGCGATGAACGACCACGCCGGGACCGAGCTCCCCGCCGGGACTTTAATGATGGTGTAACCTCGGAAGTTTCAGATACCAAACCTACCGTGCATGAGTTCTCCGAACCAATACCAAACGGCGGCGTTCTACCTGTGGGAGATGACGCATGAGCAAGCCATCCTTTTTCCGGCGTAGGAAAAGTTGCCCTTTTGCTGGACCAAACGCGCAAATCATAGACTATAAAGATACAAAATTGCTGAGCCGTTTCGTCTCCGAACGGGGTAAGATAGTGCCAAGCCGAATTACAGCCGTTTCCGCTAAGAAGCAGCGAGAGCTCTCCTTAGCGATAAAAAGAGCGCGCTATTTGGCACTTATGCCCTACGTAGACAGTAAGTAAGGGAGCCCATCCGGCTCGCAGACGGATTTGAATTTATGTCCAAGGAGGCTTTAACGGCTATCGCCGCGGGGTTGGCAAGCGCCTTCGCCGCTATGGCATTTATGAGCGGCGTCGCATTCGCCCTTGGACTCGTTTATTTCGCGCCATTACCCATCTTTATGGTGGGGTTAGCATACGGAAATCGCGCCGCTATAATTGCGGCGCTAACGGGTACACTTGTGATATCAATCTTTGGCGGTATGGTTATGGTGGTTGTATTCGCGTTCCTGCAAGCAACCCCTGCTTGGATGATCGTTCAGTTGGCGCTAATGATGCGCAAATCGCCCTCCTCAGAGGGCTCTTTGGCGCTTTTAGGATCAAAAACTATGGCCGAGTGGATGCCCCCGGGAGTTGTCTTATCAGCTATTGCCATATTTGCCGCGATTCTCTTGCTTGGATCGGCTATTTTAGCACGTGAAAGCGGATTAAGCAGTTTTGTCTCGTTACATCTTGATCAGATCTTTATGAGTATTGCACCCCGGGTTGACACATTCAAACGTGAACAGATGACCCAAGTTTTAATCCCTTTATTTCCCGGGACAGTCGTAACAAGTTGGTTAATAATGATCACAATCAACTCTGTCGCAGCACAAAGCTTACTCGTTCGTTTAAGCCAAAATAAACGCCCACGCATAAAGTATATCGAATTGAATTTACCCAATTGGCTTTCATGGCCTCTAGTTAGCGCTGCTTTTTTAGCTCTATTAGGTTCGGGGGAATGGAAATATTTCGGTCAAAATTTAACGATGGTCCTTGCTATCCCCTATTTTTTCGTAGGCCTTGCGGTGGTCCACTCCATAGCCCGGCGGGTAACCGCGACTATGCCAATTTTGATAACATTTTACCTAATTATCGTGTTTTCAATTTGGGCTGCATTGATTGTTGCGGGAATTGGAATTATCGAACAATGGTTTGGTGTGCGTTCCCACTTACCCCGAAAGGCAAGTGGGAATCGGGGAGCAAATGATATTGAGGATGAGAGATGAAGCGAGAGAGAACGCTTTTTTATTTTGGTTTCAAACCGCAATACAACAAACGCTAGTTGCGAGGATACTGAACAACAAGGAGTAAATTATGCAGGTTATTTTATTGGAACGAGTTGAGAAGCTTGGTCAAATGGGTGATGAGGTTACGGTTAAACCCGGATATGCGCGGAATTTTCTGCTGCCACGCGGCAAAGCCCTCCGCGCCACAGAAAAAAATAGAGCACACTTTGATACACAAAAAGCACAGCTAGAGGCACAAAATCTTGAACGCCGATCTGATGCCGAGGCCGCCTCGACTAAATTAGATGGAACCAGCGTTACCCTGGTTCGACAAGCTGGCGAATCTGGGCAACTTTATGGATCAGTAAATGCTCGTGATGTTGCACATCAACTCAAAACTGACGGATTTATATTAAACCGCAATCAAGTCCGCCTCAACCGACCCATAAAAACAATAGGACTTCATGACATTTTAATTTCATTACACCCGGAAGTTTCCGTAACTGTCACTGCTAATGTAGCACGATCTTCCGATGAAGCGGAGGTTCAAGCTTCAACCGGTCGAGCCGTTCTCAGCCAAGCTGAGGAAGAAGCCCGCGCCGAGGCTCAGGCAAATCAGACGGCATTAAGCGTTGCTGCCGAGGCTATAGCAGATCAAGCCGAGGACATATTTGAGGAAGGAGCAGCCAAAGATGCTGTATCTGGAGCCGAAACGGCATTATCTCAGGGGACAGAAGACATTATTGACGGACCGGTTGAGGCAAAAGATGAAAGAATTTCAGAAGCAGACGGAGGCCAAAACCTGGAGTAAGCCAAATCACAAGCGAATTAGTCGAGCATAAATCTTAAGAATTAAGTCATGATGGCCATAAATTAGCACTTAAAAGGTTAGTCGGCAGATATTTGTAGTTACGTTGAATTTAGAGTTAACAGCCGATGTGCAAGGATATTCCGCGCGCTTTCAATTTTCAAAAAAGTTTCTTGCCTTATCCACAGGTGATTCACGAAATCCACAACCAGAAGGGGTTTACAACAATTTCATCCCCGATGGATTATATTTTCCAGATAACAACGCGCTTGCATCCCGTGTAGGGTAAGTCTGTCATGACAACGTTAATTGCTTCACCACCCAATTTACATTCCGCCATGGAAAAAGAGAGAGACCACGGCCAAACTGGAATTTCTCGGCAATCTCCTCATAACATAGAAGCTGAAAAAGCCCTCCTTGGTGCGATTTTTGCTAATAATCGGGCCTATGAAATGGTATCCGATTATCTCCAGTCTCAGCATTTTGCACTTTTGCAAAACGGCCGAATTTATGGAGCTTGCTCAAAACTGATTGAGCGTGGGCAGATAGCAGATTCAATAACACTTCAAAGATACTTTCAAAATGAAGAGAGCTTGGGCGATGTCGGTGGCCCGGCGTACCTTGACGAAATCACTTCTTCCGCCGTAACAGTAATTAATGCACAAGAATATGGCAGAATTATACATGACCTGTATCTTAAGCGGGAACTAATTAATCTTGGTGAAGACGTAGTAAACCGGGCGTACACAGGTGAAATAGATGAAACAGCTAATGATCAGATAGAAGCAGCCGAGCAAACCCTTTACAGTCTCGCTACAGCTGGAACTTATGAGGGTGGTTTTCTAGAATTTAAAGAATCGATCGTACGTGCGATTCAAGTTGCGGAAGCAGCTCATAAACGCGACGGAAAATTGGCAGGCGTTAGCAGTGGCTTTCGAGATTTAGACCGTTTACTGGGAGGGTTACACCCTTCAGATTTGGTTATTCTTGCCGGCCGGCCGGCCATGGGGAAAACAGCATTGGCTACTAACATTGCTTATAATGCAGCCAAGGACTACTTGGAAGAAGAGGGCGAGGAAGGAGCTGTGGTTGGTTTTTTTTCGCTAGAAATGTCTGCAGAGCAACTAGCGGCAAGAATTCTTTCCGAACAATCAAATATTTCATCAGACCGCATGCGTAAAGGCGAGCTAACTAATGAGGAATTCACTCGCCTGGTTCAAGCAAGCCAAATACTGCACCAAGTTCCTGTTTTCATAGATGACACACCTGCCCTAACTGTAAGCGCGCTAAGGACCCGGGCCAGACGTTTAAAAAGACAACATAAATTAGGATTAATTATCGTAGATTATCTGCAATTAATCTCTGGGTCTTCAAATGCTCGCAATGATGGACGTGTTCAGGAAGTTTCAGAAATCACACGCGGTTTAAAAACTTTAGCTAAAGAATTACACGTTCCCGTAGTTGCTTTGTCACAACTCTCCCGGCAAGTTGAAAACCGAGAAGATAAACGACCTCAACTGGCTGATTTACGAGAATCTGGTTCAATCGAACAGGATGCTGATGTCGTGGCATTTATCTACCGGGATGAATATTATCTTGCTAAGGCGGACCCCAAGCAACGAGCCGATGAGAATGCAGAAAAATTTTCACAGCGAGTCAATAATTGGCAAGAGAGATTATCCCGGGTAAATAATATTGCCGAATTAATTGTTGCTAAACAGCGACATGGCCCGATTGGGATTGTTAAACTTATGTTTGATGGTCAGTTCACCCGGTTTGGAGATCTCGATCAACATCATGATAACACTTATTTTGGCTCTTAAGTTAGTAATTACCGTAACCTCATACCCGGCAATCGGATAACTTGTAATGCGCGTGAAACAAGTCTCCAAGATCCAAGCTGGCGCAATCGCAACCATAAACCTCGATGCTTTGGCGGAAAATTATCTACTCCTTAAGCGAAACGCTGAGAAAGCCGAAACAGCGGGAGTGGTGAAGGCGGATGCGTACGGCATGGGTATCAATCGTGTCGCACCTGTTCTTTGGGATTGCGGATGTAAAGTATTCTTTACTGCACATGTTAGCGAGGGGGTTTTTTTGCGAAAACTGTTACCATCCGCAGAAATTCACATCTTAAATGGGCTACTGCCAGGTGGCGCCGAATTGTATCAGGATTATAACTTAATCCCTGTTCTGGGGAGTCTAGATGAGATTGCTCGTTGGCGTGCATTTTGCGCCGCAAAGCCTCTACCGTGCGACATCCATGTTGATACCGGCATGCGCAGATTAGGCTTGCCACCAGATGAATTACAAATTTTAGCGAAAGACAAAAAACATCTTGCCGGAATGGATATTCGATTGGTGCTCTCCCATTTTGCGTCAGCTGATGAGGAAAAAAATGCCCAGAACAAAGAACAAAGAATAGCTTTTGAGTCAGCTCGCCATATTCTGCCAATGGGTAAAACTAGCTTTGCAAACTCCGCCGGGATTTTCCTAGGAAAACATTATCGTGGCGACGTGGTCAGGCCGGGAATAGCCCTATATGGCTGCAACCCCACACCGTGGCTCCAAAACCCGATGCTACAAGTTTTATCACTTCATGCGAGAGTTCTCCAAGTGCGTAATGCCTCAGCAGGAGAGACAGTTAGTTACGGCGGAACCTACACCGTTGAAAAACCCACGAGAATAGCTACCGTATCATTAGGCTATGCAGACGGTTATTTACGTTCAATCACGGGAAGTGGTCATGGTTACCTCGATGGACAACCGCTGACTATAATTGGTCGTATTACGATGGATTTAATTATGTTAGATGCAACTAATATTAAGCCTGAAGACTGCAGACCGGGTGACTGGGTTGAATTTATTGGTTCAAATATCAGCGTCGATAGCGTCGCAGCTCGTGCAAGAACGATTAGTCATGAGATTCTTACAAACCTTGGCTCGCGGTATCATCGTCGTTACATCAGAAAAAAATTTTGACATGAGGCAGATTGAAAAGATGTCAACTAACAGGTATCCAAAAACGCAAATTAAACCATTCCAATTTTTGCAAGCCATTGGGCGGGTAATCCTATCTTTTCTTATGACAGCCGGGCGACTTAGTCTATTTACCTTGGAAGGAACCTCTCATTGTTTAAGAGGACCATGGTATTTTCGCATAATCTACCGTCAAATGATTGAAATTGGGTTTTATTCTCTGCCTGTAGTTGGCTTAACAGCAGTCTTCGCAGGTATGGTTTTAGCGTTACAAAGCTATACCGGTTTTGCACGATTTTCAGCAGAAGGTGCAATTGCAAACGTAGTTGTTTTATCAATCACGCGCGAACTAGGACCTGTACTGGCTGGTCTAATGGTCGCAGGCCGGATCGGGGCCGCAATGGCCGCAGAGATTGGTACAATGCGCGTAACCGAACAAATCGATGCACTGACAACACTCTCGACAAACCCGATGAAGTATTTGGTTGCCCCGCGTCTAATTGCAGGCGTCACGATGCTGCCTATCCTAGTTTTTATTGCAGATATTATTGGGGTTTTTGGCGGTTACTTGGTAGCGGTTTACAAGCTCGATTTCAATGCTTCGAATTATATTCGTAACACCTTGGAATTTTTGGAGGTATCAGATGTTGTCTCGGGACTCGTAAAGGCCTCAGTTTTTGGTTTCTTGGTAACACTTATGGGCTGCTATCATGGATACAATTCTAGGGGAGGGGCACAAGGGGTCGGTCGAGCTACAACCAATGCTGTGGTCTCAGCATCCATTTTGATCCTGTGCTTTGACTACATACTTACTGAAGCGTTCTTTGCTAAATGACAGCGCAAATTTCCATACAGGATGTACACAAAAATTTTGGCTCTAAACATGTGTTGGCCGGAATTACACTCGAGATCAAAAAAGGTGATTCGGTTGTGATAATTGGTGGATCAGGAACTGGGAAATCAGTTACCCTTAAATGTGTACTAGGTCTCTTAACGCCAGAACAAGGTAAAATAGAGATAGATGGAAACAATATTTTGAGAATGACAGCGAGTCAGCGAGAAAAAATTAATGACCACATTGGCGTGATGTTTCAAGGCGCTGCTTTGTTCGATAGCATGCCAGTGTGGGAGAATGTTGCTTTCGGGCTTTTGGCAAAAAATAAACTTTCTCGAGAGGCAGCCCGCACTTTAGCCTTGGATAAATTGGCACTTGTTGGACTTGGTGAAAAAATTTGTGATCTATCACCTACTGATCTGTCGTTTGGGATGCAGAAGCGTGTAGGGTTAGCGAGAGCTATCGCGTCTGACCCATCGATCGTTTTTTTTGATGAACCTACCACAGGGCTTGACCCAATTATGGCAGACGTCATCAATGATCTTATTTTAGCGGTAAATGATAAAATAGGTGCCACAGCGATAACTATTACCCACGACATGCAATCGGCCCGAAAAATTGGTAACACGATAGCCATGCTCCACCAAGGTAAAATTTCCTGGACAGGCCCAGTATCAGATGTCGATAATTCTGGAAGTAAGGTGCTCGATCAGTTTATTAATGGCCGCACTGAGGGACCGATAAAAATGGCTTTACGAGCGTAGGATCATAACTTACGAGGACCTAATCGGGTTGTGTGGGGCGCTCAAATCCTCTATGGCAATGACTGGGTCAGGGCTACGTTCCGAAATCTTCCAACCGGGATGAAAAAGGGTTTAATTTGGCACGAAAAGCAACCAGGTATGTTTGCGCTCAGTGCGGCACGATCCATCCCAAATGGAATGGCCGTTGCGATTCTTGCGGCGCTTGGAATAGTTTGTCAGAAGAGGATAGTTTACAACTGGTTCCGCAGGGTTTGGGTACCCTTAAAGGACGGAAGATTGAGCTAGTTGGCTTAAGGGGCGATGAAAAACCTCCTCCAAGATACATTAGCGGTCTCTCTGAATTTGATCGAGTGAATGGTGGTGGCTTAGTACCCGGATCAGCCACATTATTAGGTGGTGACCCGGGGATTGGCAAATCTACATTGTTGATTCAAGCGGCGGCGATACTAGGCGGGGGTAACCGCGTGGTATACATATCCGGCGAAGAAGCGATAGATCAACTTCGACTCCGCGCGGCTCGCCTGAATTTGGCAGAAGCACATGTAGGCCTTGCCTCAACCACCTCAGTCAGAGATATAATCTCGACACTCGAAGGAACGAGCGCCCCGGACGTAGTAATTATCGACTCTATACAATGCGTGTACGTGGATAGCCTAGATTCAGCACCAGGAACTGTTACGCAAGTTCGGACATCAGCGCAGGAGTTAATTCGGTGTGCGAAACATCTTGGATTCGCTCTAATATTGGTAGGGCATGTGACTAAAGAAGGCGCGATTGCTGGCCCGAGGGTTCTTGAGCATATGGTCGACACTGTTCTTTATTTTGAGGGAGACCCCAGCCATCAGTTTCGTATTCTCCGTTCAGTAAAAAATCGATTTGGTCCGACTGATGAAATCGGTGTATTCGAAATGTCAGATAAGGGGCTGCTTGAGGTCCCAAATCCCTCAGCCCTTTTTTTAACAAATCACCAGAGTGAAGTTACTGGCGCCTCAGTGTTTGCTGGACTTGAGGGCTCAAGACCAATGCTTCTGGAGATCCAATCTCTAATCGCGCCATCTCAGCAAGCAACACCAAGACGTGCCGTCGTCGGTTGGGACTCTAGTCGCTTAGCGATGATAATGGCAGTTTTGGAGGCGCGTTGTGGAGTTGTTCTCGCAGGCTCTGAGGTGTATCTCAATGTCGCCGGGGGACTAAGAATTAAAGAGCCAGCCGCAGATTTGGCTGTAGCCGCCGCCTTGATATCCTCATTCACAGGCCATCCAGTTATATCAGAGACTGTAGTATTCGGAGAATTAGGTTTATCTGGTGAGGTGCGAGCAGTATCGCAAATGGATGTTCGATTAAAAGAGGCGGAAAAACTTGGGTTTGCACGTGCGATTATCCCAGCTCAACGGGATAAATCAAAGTGCAACCAATCAAGAGCCTCAGATACAGAATTACAGATACTCCAGGTTGAGCACTTGAGGGATTTAGTCCTTTTATTTAATGAGAATAACTTGAATAATTTTAATTCTGTATTGCAGGGTAAAGCCTGAAATGGAGGGGTTAAGTGAGTTTCCCATAAATATTTTTGATATCGGCGTTATTGCCGCACTGGTAATTTCAGCTCTACTTGCACGCGCTCGGGGCTTTGTTCACGAGGTATTAGCCATCGCAGGTTGGATCGGCGCCATATTTGTGACATTTTATAGCTTTCCCCACCTTCAGGCCTTTACCCGTCAATTAATCTCGATGGAATTGGTTGCCGATCTCACAACTGGTGTTGGTACTTTTTTAGTAACACTTGTTTTTTTATCTATCGTAACGCGATCTATTTCGAAGCGTGTCCAAGCGAGTGCGCTAAACGCACTCGACCGGGCTCTTGGATTTCTTTTTGGCTTAATTCGGGGTGCGTTAATCGTTATTATTGCCTATATTGGATTAGATTTAGTGATACCACAGGATAACCGCCCAGACTTTGTCAAAAATGCACGTACAATGAAATTGATTGAGCTATCCGCACGAGAATTGATTATTCTATTGCCCGATAATCTCAATGAATCGACGAGAATGCTCGGAACCAAACCCATTAGCAACGGCGCAAATAGTACTCCCGGCAAAGTAGTATTAGATATTATTACACCAAAATCCAAAACTGTTGCTCCCGGATCACCCGAGGGCTATCGCCAGCGCCAACGGCAGGAAATGGACCGTCTTATAGGAAATACACTGCAATGACCAAGCATGGTAACTGGCAATCAGGAAATCCAACCATGGAGCAATTATGAAACAATTGACTTCAATATCATATTCAGATGACGACCATTTTCACGATGAATGCGGGGTTTTTGGTATTTACGGTCATCCAGATGCGGCAGCTCATACAGCACTCGGTCTGCATGCTTTGCAACATCGAGGGCAAGAGTCCGCCGGAATTGTTGCCTATGACGGCGGTCAATTTTATTCTCACAGAGCCCTTGGCCTTGTCGGCGATAACTTTAATTCTTCGGCAGTTATGGAGCGATTAGCTGGAAACGTCTCGATTGGCCATGTTCGTTATTCTACTAGCGGGGATACCGTCCTAAGAAACGTCCAACCACTATTTGGCGATTTTAAATTTGGTGGCCTCGCCGTCGCCCATAATGGGAATCTCACCAATGCCTATGAAGTTCGGAAAAGTCTTGTAGATAGGGGCTGTCTTTTTCAATCTACCAGCGATACCGAAACGATAATCCACCTAATTGCACGCAGTGCCTATGGGAGGGTAGTCGACCGCCTAACAGACGCCCTAGGTCAAATCGAGGGGGCATATTCACTAGTCGCAATTACCCAGAAAAAGCTTATTGGCGCACGTGACCCATACGGTGTAAGACCCCTAATACTCGGTAAATTGGCCGGTAGTTACGTCTTAAGCTCAGAAACGTGTGCCTTTGATATTATTGGCGCAGACTTTATTCGTGATGTCGAACCCGGTGAAATTCTTGTGATCGATGAAAAAGGCTTGCGAAGCATTAAACCCTTCGTTGAACGCTCATCAAGATTTTGTATTTTTGAATATATCTATTTCGCACGCCCCGACAGTCTAGTGGAGGGTCGAAATGTTTATGATGCTCGAAAAAATATCGGTGCAGAACTTGCCCGCGAAAGCCACGTGGATGCTGATATCGTTGTGCCTGTCCCAGATTCTGGTGTGCCTTCAGCACTTGGATATGCTGGAGAAGCTGGAATACCATTTGAATTAGGAATCATCCGTAATCACTACGTCGGACGCACCTTTATTGAGCCAAGTGATCATATAAGGCACTTGGGAGTACGCCTAAAGCACAACGCCAATGTGGGACGATTAAAAGGCAAACGTGTCGTTCTTGTCGACGACTCAATCGTCCGTGGAACCACTTCCATGAAAATCGTCGAAATGGTTCGAAGCGCTGGGGCAAAAGAGGTTCACATGCGAATTTCCTCCCCTCCAACGACCGACCCTTGCTTCTACGGTATTGATACACCAAAAAAAGAGGAGTTATTAGCAGGTCGCTTCAATGTCGAGAATATGGCGAAGCATATCAAAGTTGACTCATTAGCTTTTATTTCTCTTGATGGACTGTATCGGGCCGTAGGGCTGAATAAGCGAGAAAATAAAGCACCACAATTCTGCGATGCATGCTTTACTGGTGATTACCCAATTTCACTATCCGATAAACAGAAATTCACGTCGCCAACTCTTTTTACTCTCTTGGATGAAGAAGCTTGAAAGAGGACATCCGCCGCCTCGAAGGCCGTTATATCCTGATCACAGGTGCGTCACGCGGAATCGGTGCAGCTGTTGCGCGGCGTTATGCCAAGGAGGGCGCGCATTTAATTCTAATTGCACGTACGACGGGAGCCCTCGAAGAGTTAGATGACGAAATCCAGAGTATCACCGGGGCCCCGGCAACACTGATTCCTATGGACCTTACCGACTTTGAGAAGATAGACCACGCAGCTGCGGCTTTAAATGAGCGTTTTGGAAGGTTAGATGTTTTGGTCGGGAATGCTGGAATTCTTGGCAGCTTAGGACCACTTGGGCATGCCGATCCCAGACTTTGGGATCAAGTAATGGCTATTAATTTGACGGCAAATTGGCGTTTAATCCGAGCCATGGATCCGTTATTACGCCGATCAGACTCAGGGCGAGCGATATTTGTTACATCAACAGTCGGTGGAAACCCCCGTGCCTATTGGTCTGCTTATGCTGTGTCTAAAGCCGCTTTAGAAATGGCAGTTCGCATCTATGCTAAAGAAATTACCGGATCGTCCATCCGTTGCAACTTGATCAACCCCGGAAGCACCCGCACCGCTATGCGTGCCCAAGCCATGCCCGGAGAAAATCCGATGAACGTTAAACCGCCAGAGGCTCTAACAGACGCATTTGTATCACTTGCTGAACCAGAATGTACAAATAACGGTGCATTGGTTACCTGTTGAAATGACTGATTTAAAGTCGGAAAAAAGGACTAAATCATAATGAGCTCCAAGGCAAACGATCCTCTTTTATTCACTCCCGGCCCATTGACAACCTCTTATGAAACAAAAACCGCAATGCTCCACGATTGGGGATCACGTGACACAACATTTTTAAAGATGGATGGTCGCGTCCGAGAGCAGCTTCTCAGGATTGTTAACGCAGTTGACTCCCACGTTTGCATTCCCTTGCAAGGCAGTGGAACATTTGCTGTGGAGGCTGCCATTGGCACGCTACTCCCGCGTAACGGCAAAGCTTTGATCTTGATTAATGGCGCATACGGTCACCGTATTGCAAAGATAATCAGTTATATAGAACGATCTTATACAATTATTGAAACCCCTGAGAACGAGTGTGTATCAATGCAGGAATTGGAGGCCACACTTATAAAGGACCCTAATATTACACATGTCGTTGCTGTCCATTGCGAAACTACTTCGGGGATTCTCAATCCAATCGAGGCTATCGCCGAGACAACAGCACAACATAATCGAAAACTTATTATTGATGCTATGAGCGCGTTTGGCGCAATTTCACTGGATGCGAAAAGTGTCACCTTCGAGGCTCTCATAGCTTCCTCAAATAAATGTTTAGAGGGCGTTCCGGGCATGGCGTTCGCCATTATTCAACGTGAGGCTATCAAAGCAGCGGCTAATAACGCACACTCGCTTAGCCTTGATTTGCATGATCAATGGAAAGCACTTGAGGCAAGTAATCAATGGCGCTTCACACCGCCCACACACGTAATCGTCGCGCTTCACACCGCAATTAATGAGTTTGAATCAGAGGGTGGCGTCAAAGGTCGCGGCTCACGTTACAGAACCAATGCTACTACATTAGTAACTGGAATGCGCAAATTAGGATTTGAAACGCTCTTGCCAGATAATCTTCAAGCTCCCATTATTGTTACGTTTTATATGCCAGCCGACCCCAATTTTGAATTCAGTCGTTTTTACGATATGTTAAAAAATCGTGGATTTGTTATTTATCCTGGGAAGCTAACCAAATCGCCCAGTTTTCGAATCGGCTGTATTGGTCGTTTGGGAAAAACAGAGATTTTAACTATGCTTGACGCGGTCAAGCACGTTATGAGCGACATGGAGGTTTTGAGCGGAAAACCAACTTCCTAATAAATTAATTAAACATTAGTTGTGTCAAAAGGTAGAGTTGGAAGAGACGTGTTATACTTTTGTGGCTCTTAGAAACGAAAACCCCTATCTCAAAAAAAATGCCATATTTATGCACGATGAATTATGAATCAGATTGAAATTAAAGCCTCCTTTTACCGTGGTGGTACGTCCAAAGGTGTCTTTTTTCACCAGCAAGATTTACCAAAAAACCGTGCTGAACGGGACAAGAGATTTATCGAAGTCATTGGTAGTCCCGACCCCTACCGCCGTCAGTTAAATGGCATGGGGGGTGGGATATCATCGTTGTCAAAGATTGTTTTTATCCGACCATCGATTCGTGATGACGCTGACGTAGATTACACATTTGGTCAGGTTTCAGTTGATAAACCCGTGGTAGATTACGCAACCAATTGTGGTAATCTATCCTCTGCCGTAGGGCCATTTGCGATAGACGAAGGCTTATTTGCACCGAGCCTACGAAATGGTAACCAGATTGTAAGATTATATAACACAAATACCAATGTTATCATTCACGCTACTGTCCCAGTTGTAGATGGAGGGGCTGCAGTAATTGGTAATTTTCATATTCAAGGTGTCCCCGGCACAGGGGCGCGAATTCAACTTGATTACTTGAACCCTGGTGGAGCCACGACTGGGAAATTATTACCTGCTGATGAGATTACTACGGTTCTCACAACCGACGTCGGAGTATACAATGTATCTTTGGTAGATGCAGCAACAGGAATGGTATTTATCTCAGCCGAAGAACTAGGGCTTACTGCCACAGAACTGCCGGAGAGTATCGATGGGAATAAACACTTAATGACACGACTTGACATAATCCGTCGTGTTGGAGGTGTTCACATGGGATTAGCAAACAACCCAGAAGACATCTCATTATCCAATCCACGTATCGCGCTACTTGCACCGGCAAGGGAATTTACTGCAATAAATGGTGAAATTATATCCGCCGACGAGCAAGATATCACAGTGAGAGTGGTGTCAATGAATAACGTCCATCGCGTATCGCCTTTAACAAGTGCACTCTGCCTTGCGGCAGCTGTGGGCATTGAAGGTACATTGCCTCAGCAAATGGCACGAAAAACAAAAAATGATCTAAAGATAGGAACACCGTCTGGCATATTACCTGTTAGTGCAGATTTAAATTGTGAAGACGGCTTATGGCGCGTACGTTCTGCCCGCAGTTATAGAACTGCGAGGCGTTTGATGCAAGGTAGCGTTCTTATACCAAATGACTCAGAGAATTAATTGCTCGAGTTCCTGTGCCATGAGGTCGACAGCACCAACCCAGTCATCTCGTGTTGGCTGATGAAATAGTTGCATAGAAGGGTACCACGGGCTTTTTTTGCGATCCTCAAACCAACGCCACTCGCTTGCGTATGGCAGTATTAGCCAGATGGGGTGGCCCAGCGCACCTGCAAGATGCGCAAGAGCCGTATCTGGTGAGATTACTAAATCAAGATTTTCAATCACCGCTGCCGTGTCCGCAAAATCCCTCACACTCGACCCCAACGCGATTAGGTCTAAATTTGGTTGAAATTCCAAAAGGTCTGTATCTTCATCGTCTTTCTGTAATGAAAACCATCGAATACCCGGTATTTTAAATAACTTTCCAAACGAGGACAGCCCGGGAGAACGCCAAGAATTCCGCTGATGGTTTGCACTGCCTTTCCATGCGATGCCAATCTTAAATCCAGCACTACCTCTATTGATTTCACAGTGCCATTTTTCGACTTCGGGTTTAATGGCACGCAAATAAGGAACCTCATTTACTATATTTTCAAAAGTCGTACCAAAAACTCCTGGCAGACTCATCATCGGCAATTGGTAATCATGTTGAGGGGGCAGTTCGGAGAAACCACAGGTTTTTGTAACACCATCGATACTGGCAACTAGCCTTTGAAGGGGCTCAGGGCATTCGACTATGACTCTAGCGCCACGGGCTGCAACTAACGGGAGGTAACGCGCAAACTGCAAGGTGTCTCCAAAACCCTGCTCTGCATGGATCAATAGTGTTTGCCCCTTCAATAAGTGCCCTCCCCACCGTGGCTTAGACCAATGCCTGATAAAGCGTTTAAAATGACGCGTTTGCCAACGCCACTCAAATTCCCGCCAACCTTCCTCAAAATTACCACTCTTTAGTAGGGCTTGAGACCGGTTGCGTCTGATCTCTGGATTGTTTGGATCAATACTTAGAGCTTTATTGTAATAGGTTAAAGCCATTCCAGCATCACCCATTTCTTGTGTCACAACGCCAAGGTTACCATACGCTTCAGGTAAACTCGGATTTATTTTTAATGCCGCTTGATAGCAAGCTAGGGAAGCTTCGAGGCGAAGTTGGAGTCTTAGAACGTTTCCCAGATTAACCAATGCTTCAACCAGATTAGGATCCGTTTTACAGGCGGCCCTGTAATGATATTCAGCAAGAATAATATTCTCGGCTCCTTGAGCACGCACTCCAATTTCAAAATGTGCTGACGCAAGATTTTGCTTGGCAGGTTCTAAGTCTGGCTGAATCGTAAGAGCACGGATTGCATATTCCAAAGCTTGCTCCGGCTGATCTGTGCGGATTAATGCACCGGCTAAATCACTTAAATTATCAGCATTCATAGGATCAAGATCAAAGGCACGGCGTCCAGAAAATACGGCATCGCTGTCTCTCCCGAGCCCAGATAGTACCCTGGCCAGGTTCACGTGATACAGTGAAACCGTCGAATTTAACCCAATAGCTCTCTCAATTTTGGCGAGTGCCGCCTGATTATCGCCCTTTTCATGACAAATTAGTCCAATTAAATGATGAGTATCAGCGTGGCGCGGGTAGTCTTCTAAAATCTCAAGATAAATCTTTTCCGCCGCATCAAGCTGATTTCTCTGGTGCAGAGTAACTGCTTGAGATAAACGCTCAGTTACCCTTTTCATGGTGAACGGATCGGTTGATTTGGAGCATATTCATTATCAGTGTGTTGAATACTTTTACCCTCTTCGCAATTCACCAATGGAGACCGAATTAGTATTTATACGTCTTGCGTCGGTTTGGACGCATTAACGTTGTCTCCCTATTTTCGTATCTTTCAGATTGTGGTCATTGTTACCAACTGCTATATGTCCATTAGAAAAAGGATCTGGCTGATCATAACAAGTAGTGCGGCCTAAAGTCTTGTAACAATGAACATTGGGGGTTATCACGACTTCATCTTCCTTGCAGTAATGATTACCTTTTTCTGCATAAATTGAGGAGCAATCCTTTCCGCTGGACCAAGACATAAGATGGTCAAACATTGTTTTGTCAGAACTTATCAAAGTTAACATATCAATTTGCGCTGCACCTGGAATGCCGGGGGCCACTGTTGGGGCATTGCACCCAGATAAACCTATGAGTGATGCAAAACCTGCACATTTAAAGAATCGTCTCGCCAAATTGCTCGTTCGCTTTATATTCATTCTATCTGGACCATTTAAGTTGTAAGACAATCAAGCTTAGTCGTAATTCATTTAACACGCAGTTAATTACCGCCTTTCTGAGCTTAATAAGCAAAGGCGGGTCAAGTGTAAGTTAAATACATTAATTATTTAGGTAAGGGTCGTTTTAATGCTTTATTCAACTCCGATCTGTGAATTTGGCCGGGTGGCGCCAGCCTTTAATCTCCCCAGTGTTGATGGCAAGCACTATTCTATATCCGATATTCGAGCTCCGTATGGTTTCGTTATAATGTTTATTTGCAACCACTGCCCATACGTAAAGGCGATCCTTGAACGATTGGTTACGGATGCAAAAGTATTGCAGGCAAACGGTATTGGCGTAGCTGCAATCATGTCCAATGATATTAGTTATAATGCCGAGGATTCATTTGAAAACATGCGAATGATAGCGAAAAAATATACGTTCACGTTCCCTTATTTAATCGATGAGAGTCAAAATGTAGCACGAGCGTACGGCGCGGTCTGCACACCAGATTTCTTTGGCTTTAACACTAACCTAGGGCTTCAATATCGCGGCAGGATTGACGGCTATGGCCTCGACCCAGCCCCCCCTAGTGCGCGTCGCGAACTGGTTGAAGCAATGATGCAAGTTGCCAAAACTGGCGAGGGGCCAAGCGGACAGATAGCAAGTATGGGGTGTTCGATAAAATGGCGTGGCCAACAATCTTAGAGATGGGAGGCCGTGAAGGACTACTTGAGTCCAGAGCGACCTGCAAGTATGTTGCGATAAAGTTTTGTATTAGTGGTTTAGAGGAATGGATGTGGCCGACGAACAAGACCTCCTGTTTCGCGAAATTGACGAAGACCTCAAACAAGAGCGCCTTGTTAGGCTCTGGACTTCCTATGGCAAATATTTAATTGCTGGTGCCTTAGCAATCGTTATCGGTGTTGCGGGGACAATGGGCTGGCAAAAATATGATCTTGGGCAAAGACAAGCTCAAGGTGATCAGTTTGCCGATGCAATTAAATTAATTGACGAGGACAAGCAAAATGACGCTATTAATGCGCTGAAAAGCTTGGCTAGTCGGGGTGACATAGGATTTGGAATGCTTGCTCGTTTTCGAGCTGCAGCCCTAAACGTGGAAAATAATAATTCTGACGCCGCCATAAAAATTTATACTGAACTCTCCACCGATACCGCGTTAGAGAAGATTTATCGAGAACTTGCCATTGTGCTCGGAGCTCTTTTGGAAATTGATGCGCAAAAGAGTAAAACCAAACTGATTGAACGCGCCAATGAACTTGCCCAATCCTTTGGGCCGTGGCGGCATAATGCTCAAGAGGTTCAAGCTTTAGTTGCACTTAGGTCAAACAAAATAAAAACGGCAATAAGTATCTTTAAAGACCTAGCCAAGGCTAGTAATGCCCCACCCGGCGTAAAGGCGCGTGCAAATGAGATGCTTATTATAACCGAAAATAACTAACTGGTTAACATGGATATTTTTGGATGAGTTTAACGTCAATTTTCCAGAGCTCACACTCGCTGCGTTTAGGTTCAATGTACACTTTATTTGTGCTATCTACGCTGCTCAGTGGTTGCACATCATTTCAGGAAAACGTTGATCGGTGGCGCGGTGCAGCTCCACCAGAGCCCTTACCTGGCGAACGGTATGCGGTTTTAACCGATAATCGTTCTTTATCAGCTGATAAAACTTTATCGGCTCATTCAATAGTGCTGCCAGCACCTACATCAAACTCCAATTGGCCTCAAGCGGGTGGCTACGCAAATCATGCAATGCATCACATCAAAGTAAACGACAAACTAAAAAAAATATGGTCAGTAGATATTGGTGATGGAGCGGGTGATGATGAAAGATTGAATAGCGCACCTGTCGTTAGTAACGGCGTTGTTTACGCGGTGGACGCGAATAGCAAAGTAAGTGCTTTCAACGCTCAAAATGGCGCCCAAATATGGCGAGCCAAACTTCAACCGGGAGACGATGATGAAGGTCATATCGGGGGTGGGCTGGCTTTCGAAGACGGACTGTTATTTGTCACCACTGGGTTTGCAGAAGCGATAGCTTTAAACGCTACAAGTGGTGAGGTTGTATGGCGCAAAAACTTAAATGCGCCGATCCGTTCGGCACCGACGGCGCGAGGTGGACGCTTATTTGTAGTTACAATGAATAATCAGCTTTTCGCATTGGATGCGAAAACCGGAAAAACTCTATGGCAACACAGAGGGCTACCCCAAATAGCGAGTATACTCGGTGGAGCAAGCCCGGCAGTAGATAAAGGTGTAGTGGTAGTGCCATATACATCAGGCGAACTTCTGGCAATAAAAGTCGAAAACGGTCGCGTCTTGTGGCAAGACTCTCTTACTGCTATGCGGCGAACTGATGTGATGTCGAATCTGTCAGGCATTCGAGGACGTCCGTTAATTGACCGCGGCCTAGTGGTAGCAATTTCTAATGGGGGTGTAATGGCAGCTCTCGACATACGGACTGGACGACGCATCTGGAGTCGAGAAATTGCTGGCATTGAAAGCCCGTGGGTGGCCGGAGATTATATTTTTGTAATCACAACACAGTCAGAGCTTGTGGTAATTAATCGAAAAGATGGCCGTATTCACTGGGTTCGCGGCTTGCCGCGTTTTGAAGATCGGAAATCCAAGAAAAACCCAATTGTTTGGACGGGGCCAATTTTAGCAAGCGATCGGCTAATAGTAGCGGGCTCTAACGAGGAGGCACTAGCTGTATCACCCTACTCCGGTAGCTTTTTAGGTATACAAGAGATGCCCGACCGAGTGACAGTCGCTCCCATTATAGCGAATGGCAGCGTGTTTTTTTTAGCTGATGATGCGGAGTTAATCGCCTACCGCTAATCTATCAAACACTATTTTAAGCGGTTTATGGAAGAAGCATGTCATTGACAATAGCTATCATCGGTCGACCAAACGTAGGAAAATCGACTCTTTTTAATCGCCTAACAGGAAAGCAGCATGCTATCGTTGATGATATTCCCGGAGTGACACGCGATCGCCGAGAGGGTGAGGGTCGGATCGGAGATTTTAAATTTCGATTGATAGATACTGCGGGACTAGACGAGGCGCCAGCTGAACATTTGGCAGGAAGAATGCGCGAACAAACCGAACGTGCGGTAATTGAGTCTGATATCATAATATTTATGTTTGACGCTCGAACAGGCGTCACACCCATAGATACACACTTCGCTCAATGGCTTCGTAAACGCGATACCCCTGTCGTTTTAATCGCCAACAAATGCGAAGGTAAATCATCAGAAGCTGGGCGCATTGAAGCTTTTAGCTTAGGTTTAAAGGAACCTGTAGCTGTCTCTGCAGCACATGGTCTCGGCATGGCCGACCTCTATGAGGCGCTGTTATCTCTGGATCTCCCGAATAAAAGCGCAGTCGATACAAATAACCTCAGTCAGAGAAATACACCTCCACCCCTTATGTTTGCTATTATTGGGCGCCCAAATGTGGGAAAATCGAGTCTCGTCAATCAACTTCTTGGTGAAGACCGGATGCTGACAGGGAGTGAAGCTGGAATCACGCGTGACGCCATTACCGTCCCATGGATATGGGAGGGAAGAGATGTACGCCTCGTTGACACTGCCGGAATACGCCGACGTGGAAAGGTTGAGAAAAAACTCGAAATCCTGTCCATCCAAGATTCACGGCGTGCGGTGCAGTTTGCAGAAGTGGTTGCCCTTATTTTAGACTCGACCGCCTTATTAGAGAGACAAGACCTTACTCTTGCTCGCCAAGTAATTGAGGAAGGGCGTGCTCTGATTATCGTTGTAAACAAATGGGATATTGCAAAAGATCGAAAAGCTTCATTACGGAGTTTACATGACCGCTTGAAAACTTCATTACCGCAGGTTCGGGGGGTACCGGTTATTACATGTTCAGCCAAAACAGGAGAGGGGTTGGGTCGTTTGATGCCAGCAGTTTTCGATCTCCACAACCAATGGAACAGGCGGATCTCGACAGCCAAATTGAATCGATGGTTGCTAGACGTTACTGAGGCGCACCCCCCACCTGTCATTGCCGGGCGAAGGTTGAAACTTCGGTATATCACACAATCAAAATCTCGACCACCAACTTTTATTATTTTCTCCACACGCGCTAAAATGCTGTCAGATACTTATCTACGTTACCTAGCCAACTGTTTACGCGAGCACTTTGATCTTTGGGGAACACCGCTGCGACTGCTTTTACGCCAACAGGACAACCCTTACGCATAAAAATCAGTTTGAAATCGAAGGGTGATACACATTTATTACTCCGCACCTATCTGGAAATCACAATCGGCTCTCGCCATTACAGTAATACGGATGCTCTCTTCACACTCCGTAAAAAATATCTTAGCAACCCTCACTGGAATCGAGAGCTTTTCAATACTGCTCTCTCTCTGAGGTCCAAGTCCAATGCTCCAGCGATCTAAATCGATTGCACGATTGGCCTTTTAATGATGCGCGACGTTTAAATTAAAACATTCAATTCTAATAATTCATGAATATCTCAACTGTTAAACTACCGTGTTTAATGGCCAAATCTTAGGTTAGGGTCGGATGCAGACCCACTCCTAAAAATTTTGAACTAAAAAAAAAATTTTTAGCCGCCAGCAACCCTTGACAGTCTCTGCCGTCAAGATTTCACTGGCACTATGATCAGCTTAGATGAATTCAAAAAATTTCACCACGCGATTTCTCTGCTCGGTATGTCGGGGGTTGGAAAAACAGTATTGTCAAAATCGTTGAGGCAGTCGGGCAACTGGTATCATTACTCTGCTGATTACCGGATCGGGACGCGTTACCTAGCTGAGCATATACTGGATAATATAAAATTCAAAATCATGCAAATGAACGATCCCTTCGTTGCAGATCTGCTACGCTCAGATTCTATATACATTAACCACAACATCACCGTTGATAACTTAACTCCTGTGTCAACCTACCTCGGTATGTACGGTGACCCGCAGAATGGAGGGTTAACAAAGCAAACCTTTCTAAATCGACAAAATGACTATCGACGCGCTGAAACTCGCTCAATGCAAGACACAGAAAGATTTATAGACAAAGCTTGGCAAATATATGGCTGCCGTAACTTCGTAAATGATGCCTCTGGTAGCTTGTGCGAGATTATCGACCTAGATCACCCGTCGGACCCTGTAATTTCTAAACTGATTCCAAAAACACTCATCCTCTATATCCAGGCTGATATTGAGTACGAGAAGCAATTAAAGGCGCGAGCTCACTCACACCCAAAACCACTATTTTACAATCCAGCGTTTCTATCACGTTATTTAGAAAATAAGCCGGATAACGGTGCAGGGGTAGATCCGCTTGATTTTGCCCGCCCACTTTTCCCTGACCTGCTCAACTTCCGAAAGCCCCGCTATGCCATGATTGCGGAGAGGCACGGCTTCATTATTCCCGCTAATGATCTGTTTGAGTCCAATGCGTTTGAGGAAACTGTGCCGACTTCCGTTAGTTTTCTGTCTCGTTTGCATACAGCCGTATGCACACAAGCAAGCGAATCAGAAGCAGCAGCAAAAAAGCTGGAAGCGTATATTAGCGCCTGCCGCTCCCGCGCCGATAGTCGGTATTAATAAGTCGATGCCTATAATGATTCCCTCCGGCCTGCCAGCTCGAAAAACCCTTGAGGCTGAAGGAGTCGTTGTAATTGGTAAAGAACGTGCTCAACGTCAAGACATCCGGCCAATGCGAATAGCTGTATTGAACCTGATGCCTGAAAAAATTACGACGGAAACACAATTAGCACGCGTATTAGGCTCAACCCCACTTCAAATTGAAATGACCTTGGTCGCATTAGAAACTCACAAACCCAAAACGACGCCGGAGCAACATCTGCTGGATTTTTACCAACCCTTTGGAAAAATCAAAAATCAAAAATTCGACGGGCTTATTGTAACCGGTGCACCCATCGAGCGCATGCCATTTGAGGATGTCACATATTGGAGGGAACTGGGTCACATCTTCGATTGGTCCAATCAACATGTACACTCCACTTTTAACCTTTGTTGGGGTGCACAGGCTGCTCTTTATCATTTTTATGGAATTCCAAAACACATATTAAAAACAAAAAAATTTGGCGTTTATGACCATAAGGTATTAGATCACACGTCTCTTTTAATGCGGGGTCTAAACGATGTTATCGCTGTGCCGGTATCCCGTCACACCGAAAATCGCAAACTAGACTTTAACAATTATCCCCAATTACAAATTCTTATGGACTCTGTGGAAGCCGGTATCTGCATGGTGTTAGACCCTGAAAAGCGGCACGTGCACATGTTTAATCATTTAGAGTATGATGCTGAAACTTTAAAGGATGAATACCTCCGCGATGCTGAAAAAGGCACGCCACCCCTAATGCCGGAACACTATTTCCCCAAGGATGATCCAACAAAAAAACCTATAAGCCGGTGGCGTTCGAGTGCGCATTTACTCTTTGGCAACTGGCTTAACATGATTTACCAAGCCACACCATACGACATTAATCAAATTGGCCAAGAATAATTAACCCAAGGTCAGAACGAATAAATATGTAAACTTAGTTCAAGTTAAATAAACGAACTTTTAAAACCTCATGGGAATGATCTGCACGACATGCTCTAAATCAGCGATTTCTGCAAGAACTTCAGGTAATGGTTCACCATCAACTTCAACGAGTGCAATTGCATCTCCACCCTCTTCGGAACGACCAAGGTTAAATGTCGCGATATTGATACCAGCATCACCAATGATTGAGCCGAGCGCCCCGACCAGTCCTGGCTTGTCCCGGTTAGTAACGTACAACATGTTTGGTCCAAGTGTGGCGTCAATAGGAATACCCTTAACCTCCACCACCCGCGGCTCCTCATTAAACAATGTACCTCGAATTGAACGTCGTTGATTTTCCGTAACGACCTCCAAAGTAATCAAAGATTGGTAGGCCCCGGCTCCATCACTACGTACTTCGCGCACCTTAATATTTCGTTTTTTAGCAATCGCGGGAGCATTAACCATATTTACCCCCTCCATTAAGGGCGACAACAACCCCTGCATCATTATCGCCGTCAGTGGGTTGCAGTTCAATGCTCCACAACCACCCTCATAAGAAATAGTAATCTCGCTAATAGAGCTATGTGTCGCTTGCCCAGCAAAACTCCCCAATTTTTCCGCTAGATGCATAAAAGGCTTTAATCGAACGGCTTCTTCCGCTGAAACTGACGGCATATTGAGCGCATTGGTAACCGCACCGGTTAGAAGGAAGTCTGCCATTTGCTCAGCCACCTGCTCAGCAACCTTTTCTTGTGCTTCTGTGGTGGATGCTCCAAGGTGTGGGGTGGCAACTAACGCTGGATGGCCAAACAAAGCGTTATTAGTCGCTGGCTCATTGGCAAAAACATCCAAAGCTGCCCCAGCAATTTTCCCAGAATCAAGACCAACCCTCAAGTCCTCTTCATTAATTAATCCACCACGTGCGCAATTTATAATCCTCACCCCTTTTTTCATGCTATCAATCGCAGATGCATCAATGATACCGGTCGTTGCGTCCGTAAGTGGGGTGTGCAAGCAGATGAAATCAGCGCGCGGAAGTAATTCTTCAAAATCCACCTTTTCAACACCCAAATCTTTTGCTCGCTCTGGAGATAAAAATGGATCGAACGCGATGACTTTCATCTTTAAACCTTGAGCTCGATCGGCAACGATAGAACCGATATTACCGCATCCGATAATGCCCAAGGTTTTGCCCATAAGCTCTACCCCCATAAACTTTGATTTTTCCCACTTACCAGCATGTGTGGAGGAATTAGCTGCTGGAATTTGCCGGGCAACTGCTAACATCAATGAAATCGAGTGCTCAGCCGTGGTAATGGAATTACCAAAAGGCGTATTCATGACAACCACCCCTTTTTGGGTCGCAATATTTTGGTCAACATTATCGACCCCTATTCCGGCCCGGCCCACCACCTTGAGATTTTCCGCGGCGGAGAGTACCCCGGCAGTTACTTTGGTAGCGGAGCGAACAGCCAGACCATCATATTCAGCTATACACGCGGTAAGTTCCTCAGGCGACATGCCGGGTTTAACGTCAACACTAATGCCACGATCATTAAAAACTCTCTCAGCGTTGGGGCTCATTTTATCCGATATCAGAACCTTAACCATAAATATTCTCCATTGTTAAAAGGCTGCATGTGCTGCACCAACCTCAACCAAAGCCCATTCCAGCCATGGGAATAACGCCTCCAAGTCATGCGTCTCAATCGTCGCCCCTGCCCAAACACGAAGCCCTAGAGGTGCATCGCGGTAGGCACCGATGTCAAGGGCAACACCCTCGGTTTCCAACAAGTCGACAAGGTCTTTTACTATTTCACCGCGCTTGACATCTCTAAGACCACAAAACCATGGGGAAATAATCTCCAAGCATACGGATGTTGGGGACCGAAAAGTTGGATTTTTTGCCAGAAAAGAAAAATTATTGGTGACATCAATCCAATTGGTAATCGCAGACATATTAGCCGAGGTCCTAGCTATCAGCGCTTTTAAACCACCAATTTCCTCGGCCCACTTAAGACCATCCAGAGCGTCTTCGACAGCGAGCATAGACGGTGTATTGATAGTTGCTCCCTCGAAAATACCGTTAATCAACTTTCCGTTCTTGGTTAATCGAAAAATTTTGGGTAGGGGCCAAGGGGGGCTGTAAGTCTCGAGGCGTTTAATTGCGTTTGGGCTGAGTATGAGCATTCCATGTGCTCCCTCGCCACCCATAACCTTTTGCCAAGAGTACGTGACCACATCTAGCTTTTCCCATGGTAATGACATGGCAAAAGCTGCTGAAGTCGCATCACAAATTGTAAGCCCCTCGCGATCACTTGCAATCCAGTCGCCGTTTGGTACACAGACCCCTGATGTCGTTCCATTCCATGTGAACACTACGTCCCGCGAAAAATTCACAAGTGTCAAATCGGGAAGTTCACCATAATCAGCATCAAAAATACGAAGATCATTCAATCGTAAATGATTTGTGACGTCGCTAACCCAATCACGTCCAAAGCTCTCCCACGCTAGAAGATCAATGCCTCTCTCACCCAACAACGACCACATGGCAAGCTCAAACGCGCCTGTGTCAGAGGCAGGCACTAAGCCCACATGGTGCGTTTCTGGAACGCCGAGGATCGATCGGCTTCGACTTATGAGCTCTCTAAGCTTGGACTTCCCGACCTTGGATCGATGTGACCGTCCGAGTGAGGCAACATCAAGGCAGGCAACAGACCAGCCTGGGCGCTTAGCACATGGGCCAGATGAAAAATGGGAACACGACGGTTTAGTAATTGGTTTATTTAGTTTCTGCATATAATCCCCTTCCTTACAGAAGGGCTGCGACCCGTTGGGAGATCGTGGCCCACGTCATACCTATGTATTAGTATGATATCCGTCAATGCCTTTTGTGCTTTAAATCATATATTTCACATTTTATGAAGAGGCGTGAGCTCTGAAAATGCGTTTAATCATGAGAAAACCAATTTGTAACACTTAATTTTGCTGACCAACGTAATATCTCAAATGTCAGCCACCTAAAGTTAATGACGGTGCCTATTAGTAATATGTTGATCTAAAAATAGCTCAACCGTCTTCGATGTCCGGGGAGGTCACCTTAATTTTGAAAAACTATATAAATCATTTACAAACATTCTGCGCACATCATTTACAATTTCGTAAAACATCAGGCCTTAGTCGACAATACCCAGAGTCTGGGTAAGGATCGGGTTTGCATTCCCGCAATCAAAAACTTGGTCAATACTGACCAAGTTAAAATGGAGTTTTTACTCATTACTGGATGCGTCAAAGGGGATAATCGTGACACGAAATTTTATCAAAAATGTCCATGGTCGGAAAGTACGTGACTCACGGGGTTACCCTGCAATCGAGGTGGACATCGAATTGCGATATGGTGCTCGCGGACGCGCCAGCGTGCCTTTTGGCAGATCATTTGCGAACAGTAAATTTATTGCAACGCAAGACCGCCATTTCTCATTGATCGGCTTGGAAATCGAAAATGCATTACATTTTATTTACGAAAAAATAATGCCCTCACTAAAGGGGCTAGACGTGCGTAATCAGGCACAAATAGATAGCTTGTTAATTGGATTGGACAAAACCGTGTACCCGGAGCATATTCCCAAAAATGCGGTGGTTGCCGCATCGATGGCCGTGACCCACGCGGCGGCAGCCGCCGAAAAACTACCTCTTTGGCAGTACCTTGGAGCGCTTTTAGGGCTCAGTAATGCTGACACACTGCCTTTGCCTCAGGTTCAAATCTTTGGCAGAGCCCGTGACACTCCGCAAGTCGACATAAAGGGCTTTATGATCACTGCTATCGGCGCGTCAAGCTATGCTGAGGCTCTTGAATGGAGTGCTAAAGTTCACCATCATGCCCTTGTAATGATGCTCAAAACCGATCGTCTACGCGGGGTCCCTGATCACGGAGATTTTGGGCCTACCTTCAAAAATAACGAGGACGGCCTAGAAATGGTGTTGCGGGCTATTGAGTCGGCAAAGTTGAAACCCGGTGAGGACGTCGCGATAGCACTCGACGTTTCAGCATCAGAATTCGGCGAAAACGGTCAATATCGTCTGGCTCAAGCCCCCCGCACGTTGGAGAGCGATGAGTTATCAGGCATGCTTGTTGACTGGGTTGAGCGATACCCGATCGTCTCGGTGGAAAACCCGCTTGGTAATGATGATGAAGAGGGTTTGGCGCGGTTTACATGGGCAGTCGGCAAACGTGTTCAGGTCGTCGGCGATCACCTCTTGAATACTAGGGTCAATCGCGCCTTAAACATCGAGCCGAAAAAAGTTTGTAACGCAGTCTTAATTGATCCAAACAAATTAGGTACTGTCACGGCAAGCTTGACCGCCCTTAAAACAATCCAAAAATGCGGTTTTGGCGCTATCATATCTGGAAGCTACGGCGAGACAGAGGATACGACGATATTGCATCTAGGAGTAGGGTGGGGAGTGAGTCAATTGAAGTTCCGGTCCTTTGGACGCTCTGAGAGGATGATCATGTGGAATGAGGGCTTGCGTGTCGCCGAGGCCATTTCTTTAAGCGACGAAACCTTGCCACGGGATGGTAATTTACCCCCGAAGAAACACTTCCCATGGGCTCGTTGAAATCCCATTAGATCGCTGATCGGTTTGCGGCGAATGCATGGATAGGTTAATAAAATAACGACTTTGTGTTTATTTAGTGTATTCGCGTTATACTGAGTAATATTAGGAAAAGGAATCGAGAGGAAAAAACGTTGGTATCAAGCGTTATTTTTCAAATAGTCAGCATTATACCAGCCTCAAATGTAAAGCAAGTGGGGCGCAGTTCTGCTCGTATATACCGCATAGAACTTATTGTTATGGCTGCGATCTGGATCAGTGTGATTCCTACGACAACTGCTACTGCCCAGTCATGGGGTGGCCTCTACAATATGGACAGTTTTTTAGAACAACCACATCCATTTTCAATATCACCAAAACCTTATCCGCCCAGTAAAATAACACTAAATCAGATTACTTCTCAATCAGTTCGACGTAGCTCCCCATTACCGCTCGACGAAAAAAAAAATACACCTCCAAACAGTAACGATCCATTAGCACTAAGAGGTTGGTCGTGGCAAGATCTTCTCACTGAGGTTAGGTTCGGCGCGCTCGCTCACGACACAGGTCCATTTTCAGCAAAAGAGGAAAAAGGTGTTGATACCAATATAGAGATCCTCCTCGAAACACGCGATCTTCTCAATATCATATGGTCACCTCGACCTTACCTCGGTGTTAGTGTGAATTCTGGAGATGATACTAATCAAGCCTACGCAGGTCTTTATTGGGAGTGGGATTTTTGGAAACATTGGTTTTTTGGCCTTGGATTAGGCGGTATGATTCACGATGGTCGTCTTGTTGGTGATAAAGACGGTCAAAAACGCAAGTCATTAGGCTGCAGATTATTATTCAGAGAACATATCAATTTCGGTTACCGTATCGACAAGCACCACTCCATAATGACTCATTTGGATCACAGTTCGAACGCTAGTTTATGCGAAAAGAATACTCGGGATGGAAGTGCCTTGGGTCGTCATGATGTCATTTTAAACGAAGGCTTGGAGTCTATCGGTATTCGCTACGGGTATTCTTTTTAAATCGCTCATTTTGAATTTTGTAAATTGCGAGAACCCAGTCTTAAGTAAATTTCCTAATCAACTTGGTTTCTTTCTTCAATCGACGCCGAGGTTTGTCTGTGGCACTCTTTCGCTTTATCGATCAAAAATGGTTATAAGTTGGTGAAATAATGGGTCGTGTTCAGCCCCCGAGGTATTTAGGTATAGGAGATCACGCGCCAATCTTTGGCAGCAACAATACCGAGGGTGGTAGATTTGAGTTATATACCAGTGTGACTGGTAAACCGATGATATTAATTTTTTGGGGGAGACTTCCCTGTCTGCTTTGGGAGTCTCTGGGGTTGTAGCGGAGTCTTTTTCGCACTCTCAAGCTGATATTACGACCCTTGTTCCAGGAGAACAAGAAACCGCAAGATTACAAAAATCCACTGCTGAGTGGCCTTACCTAACGATATCAGACCCCGGACGAGAAATAACATCTGGATATGAGTCTATTTTTGGCTTCCGTGCTCCTGCAATTTTTGTTCTATGCCCCAATCAACGAATTGTTGATATCGCTGAGTTAGACACCCTTGGTGATGAGGTATCAACATGGATTAATGAAAAAATTACACGGTGCGTTTTTAATGCTTCTACAACAAGGATCACAAATATTGCTCCTGTTCTAATGGTACCCCGTGCACTTGATGCGGAGGATTGTGACTGGTTAGTCGGACTTTGGCACAAAGGGCATAAGGTTCAAGGTCAAGTCGCCCTTGGAGAACACGCTAAAAGTCGTGACTCCATCAATCTCTCGTTCAAGAAGCGAGAGGATTTTATTCTAGAAAATGAGACTATTAAGCAAAAACTTATTGATCGTTTGATCCCAAGGATCCTCCCCGAGATAGAAAAGGTTCATCACTTCGCACCATCCAACCTCGAGTCCTTCCGAATAGGTTGTTATAAAGCCGAGTCGGGCGGATTTTTTAAAGTTCATCGAGACAACGCAAATCCGTCTGTCAAAGACCGTAAATTTGCGATCACTATTAACTTGAATCCAAATGAGTATGAAGGTGGAGACTTGGTATTCCCAGAATATGGTCAAGAGCTCTATCGACCGGACAAGGGCGGGGCCATTATTTTCTCATGCTCGTTGCTCCACGAGGTATTCCCCGTAACCAAAGGTAACCGATTCGCGCTTCTTACCTTCTTGTTTTAAAATTTGGGGTAAAAAACGGATGTCATTTTGCGGACTTTAAGCAAATTTATCTGATGCCTTGGCGTTTCGTCTCCAATCATGATTAAAAAAACAATGCGCAAGACCGGGTAGTTTTGGTGTCGCACAAGCCTACTGCAAAGAATACCATAATACTCGAAGCTCGTCCCTGTTATGTCCGGTTAATTCGGAATTATAAGGCTATTTTTATTTTCAAAACTTAATCTTTTTGAGCTCTAAAAACTGAAAAAATTATGCTAGGCGGTTTTGGTATTGCGCCCACATGTGATAGGAGCTTTGAACGACTGCGTTAATTTGACTGTGTTCGCTCTCCAAAAACCGTGTTTGCCTCTCTCCTTCTATCTCAACTAATGTTACTAGGTAATATTTCATTATTAATACCAAAGGAGCTAGCCTAAAAATATTCAACCCATAAAAGAAACCACTTGCTTATCTGGTCCTATCCTCGAAACACAGACATTTGAGGCGCAAAAGACTAGATTATGATGGGCCGTTTTAATTTAATTGTGCAATGGTGCGGGCGACTGGACTTGAACCAGCAAGGCTGTTACGCCGCAAGATTTTAAGTCTTGTGTGTTTACCAATTTCACCACGCCCGCTCTAAAAGCACCCAAACTGGGGCAAATCCAGAACTATTCCACTGTAAATCTATAAAGTTCACCTGTCGAGGACTTCACATACAATTATGACTTCGTAAACTGTAAAGCGAGTAAATAAGGATCTTTTTATTGTCTCTGGCCCTTTCCCTAATGAGCCTAGAATATTGATTGTCTGAGCTATCTTTTGCCGCGGTTGACTCACCTATAGTTAAAAAGATCAGTCCCAACCAAAATGTTTATGTTGACTACAACCTTTTTTATTTGGCAGACTTCATTAGTGAGAGGTTAACTAGGGGGTGAGAAATGGCTCGCACAATTGTAATGCTTGTTGTTATTTAAGTGATAAGCACCTCTATTGTGCGGCTTGGCACGTACACTGATTATTTTTTTAGGCTTATTATTGTCTGTAAAAATTTGAGAATGCGGATCAGTTGCAACGCCAAGCGTTATATGATTGTATGCTTAACGGCGTGGGGTCATCTAGATATAGTTTTAGATTTTTTGCAAAGAAGTCTAGACTGTTTTTTTTGCAAAAATACAAGGTGGTGTGTAAACCAATGTTTTTACTCCTCCTCGCAAACGTTATCTCGCTCTCAACAGCCTAACGTCTTTACTGCAATGAACTTTTAACTAAAAGAGGCAATTGACATGGATAAGTCTATCATGCTTAACCCGTCAGATTACGTGGGGATGAGCTTCTGGATCATTTCGGCAGCTATGGTTGCTGCAACTTTTTTCTTCTGGGTCGAGCGTGATCGTGCGATCGGCAAATGGAAGACATCACTCTCTGTTGCGGCAATGGTTACCGGAATCGCAGCAATTCATTATTTTTACATGCGTGAGGTGTGGATTTTTACTGGCGATAGTCCTACAGTTTTTCGCTACGTAGACTGGCTTTTGACAGTTCCACTACAAATTGTGGAGTTTTATCTCATTCTCGCAGCGATGACAGCAGTTGCTACCGGCCTTTTTTGGCGGCTGTTGATTGCATCCTTGGTTATGCTGATTGCAGGTTATCTTGGCGAAGTAAATAGCGGTGACCCATCAGCGTTGTGGGGTTGCTTTATTGTCGGTATGGCCGGGTGGATTTATATCATTTATGAGGTATTTGCTGGGGAAGCGAGCCGAATAAATGCCAGTTCCGGGACAATTGCAGGGCAGAAAGCGTTTAATGCTCTTAGGCTGATAGTAACATTTGGTTGGGCAATTTACCCGCTAGGCTACCTATACGGCTACATGGGTGGCGGCGACGTCAATGCGCTAAATATTGTCTATAACTTGGCAGATTTTGTGAACAAGATCGCCTTTGGTGTAGTCATTTGGGCGGCGGCTACTGCTGACGACGCGAATAGTTCGGCATCTTAACATTGGTGGGCGGGGCAGTTCACAAGCCCCGCCCCCACTCATCCAGGACACAGATGTCATTTCTGGAGGACGATTTGGCAACCCAATCGCTTTCTCAGTGTAGCAATGGCGACCTCTATTTGCTTGAAGCCCGTCTCGCAGACGCATTGCACCACGGTACCAAAAACGACAAGATACACGAAGTTTGGTTATATCATTTAGCGTCTGGTGGCTCGAGATTTAGGGCACGACTAGCCATTGAAGTAGGACTCGCCGCAAAAGTTCCGCGGCACACCCGCATCGCAGTTGCCTCTGCAGTGGAATTCCTACACCAAGCGTCGCTAGTTTTCGATGATCTTCAAGAAAAGGATCCGATACGGCGCGATAAACCCGCCATTTGGGCAGCATTTGACGAGGCAACAGCAGTAAATTTGGGGACAGCACTTGTATCCACCGCCTTTTCTGAGATTACAGGGATTGATAAAGCATATCAGAAACGCCTACCAGAGTTGCTCCATCTTATGACGGAAGCCATTAACGTAACTGTCCGTGGACAACAAGAGGACCTAAGCAACCTCAATCGCAATCTTAGTTTCCAAGAATATTTAGATATTGTGAAAAGAAAGAGTGGACCGCTTATTGGTTTACCCATGACTTTAATTATGGCCGTAAAACAAGAAACCTCTGCTTGCATCCAGTTATGTAATGGAGCAGCCAAGCATTTTGGGGTGGCATATCAATTAATTGACGATTGGAACGATCACTTAAAAGATGATGCCTCAATTAACGGCTACAACATACTGCGTTACGACTGTGATCATACCGATCAAGTAAGAGACCACATGGTGAAAAATATTGAGGCCTCTCTTGGGTTTGCACATGGCCTTTGCCTGCAAGCTCCAAATTATATCCACTTGGCTTACGATCACTTTGATTCTCAAATTAGACGATCCCTGCTCGGCGTTAGAGAAGCCGCTTGAACGATAAGGTACTAGTAATTGGGGGTGGTTTTGGAGGGATTGCAGCAGCACTTCGTTTGCAAGCCAAAGGTTATAAAGTTTGTCTCATAGATCGATGCGAGACCTTGGGTGGCAGAGCTCAACGGCGAGATATTGGGGGCTATAAGCATGATACAGGACCAACCGTAATTACAGCACCCTATTTATTTGATGAATTATTTTCCTTGTTCGGTGAAGTTCGGCAAAATCATATAGAATTTCGTCCACTTAACCCTTGGTATCGCTTTGTTTATCAAGACGGCGAGCATTTTAATTATGGTGGCAATATATCTGAAATTGAAAAAGAAATTACGCGACTCTCGCCCTCAGATCTCGCAGGGTACCAAAAGTTAGTCATCCATTCAAAAAAGATATATGACCTCGCTTACACACAATTGGGAGACCAGTCTTTCCATCAACTAAAAACCTTGTTCAGCCACCTAATAAGCCTTATCAAACTGCGCGCCGACCGATCGGTTTGGGAGTTCGTTCGCCATTATATCAAAAACACTAAGCTCCGATGGGCATTATCGATTCAACCGCTTTTACTTGGCGGCAACCCATTTACTACAACCAGCATTTATGGACTTATTCATCACCTGGAAAGAGAACATGGCGTTTATTTTCCAATGGGCGGAACACAAGCATTAGTCGATGCATTAGGAGATTTGATGGAGCGACAGGGTATCCAGATAAAAACTGGTGTCTCTATTAGAAAAATACACCAGGATGGCTGCCGAGTCATCGGGGCTGAAACTGAGGAGGGAGAGATTATCAAAGCCAAATATTTTGTTTTTAATGGGGATCCTATGCATCTATTCGATACGATGATCGACCGAAATTCAATCCCATTAATCACTAAAATCAAACACAAACGAGCGCGACTTTCTATGGGCCTTTATGTCTTATTTTTTGGCACGACTCGGCAATATCCATCAGTTGCCCACCACACGATTTGGATGGGAGATCGTTTTCGCGGCCTACTTGAAGATATTTTTGATCAACAGGTCTTACCAGACGACTTCTCTCTATACATACACCGGCCTACAGCGACAGACAAAAGTTTTGCTCCAGATGGCCACGATAGCTTTTACGTTCTCTCTCCTGTTCCACACCTTGGCGGAGATATTAATTGGGATGAGGAGGAACCTCGCCTACGTCAACGCATAATTAAAGCTCTTTCACGGACTATACTACCAGAGTTAGAGCAACACATAACCGCTCAACATTGCATGACACCCCTAAATTTTCAAAACGACTATTTAAGTTACAAAGGAACTGGTTTCTCTTTAGCACCATTATTTAGACAATCTGCATGGTTTCGTTTTCATAACAAAGCTGAAGGGTTTGATAATTTTTTTCTCGTAGGGGCAGGAAGTCACCCCGGCGCAGGGTTGCCCGGGGTTCTAAACTCTGCAAAAGTCTTGGATAAATTAATTCCTAAAGCATAGCGGAGGCTTGCTGGCACCAAATGGCCATTATCGACTCTAGCCCTAGGATTGAAACATCGGATGGCCAAATTTTTAAGGAATCAGCAAGTTCTTTTTATTTTGCCAGTTATTGGCTGAATAACGACGATTTTAACGCAATAGCTAACTTGTACGCCTTATGTCGAAAAGTGGATAATATCGCTGATGGGGATTTTGTTCCAGAAAAAGCTTATAAGCAATTGGAGAGTATTCAAACTGCGCTGACCGATGGCGACAAAAGTAATACAACCGTTAATGATTTTTTTGCAATTCAACCACTGATAAACCCTGCTTTCTTTGACCAGTTGATCACAGGGGCGAAACGCGATACGCAAGGCGTATCCATCCGGAATGAACGCGACTTAATCCGATACTGCTTCCGCGTGGCAGGTTCGGTTGGTTTGATGATCTGTGACGTACTAGGGGTCCGAGACTATCAAGCTACCGCTTGTGCAATTGATCTGGGAATTGCAATGCAACTGACAAATATTGCGCGAGACATAAGCGAGGATGCCGAGTTAGGGAGGCGCTATCTTCCCGAAACATGGGTGGGAGACCTCAAGCCACCTGAGATTTTAAAACCAACCGCCCAACAAAAATTTCTAATCAAAAAGGCTGTGTTAAAACTACTCCAAGAAGCAGATAAACGCTACATATCAGGATTTCGTGGCCTCCCATTTCTTAAGCCTAGAGTGCGTTTCGTAGTTCTTTTGGCAGGTCGCGTTTATCGCAGAATTGGGATTAAAATAAGGCGTCGTAATTGTGATATCTGGTCCGGTCGCGTCTATACAGGCCCAGTAGAAAAGCTCTACGAATTAGTAATTGCTCTGATTGTGTTCTTTTTTGATCGAAGAATTCGATGCTACACTGGGATTCATGAGCTCGATCTACATCGCGATCTAGATGGTCTGCTTGGTCCCTATCAAGAAAAGTGAGATTAATATGACTTGGGTACATATTGTTGGAGGTGGCGTAGCCGGACTCTCCTTGGCCGAAGCATTGTCAAGATTCGGAAATTTACCCGGTAAAGTAATTATCAGTGATCCTGTATACGGAACCCGCGAGGATCGAACATACAGCTTTTGGTCAAAAAACAATCATGTTGATGACTTTCCTAAAGCTAACCGATATTCACGCTGGCTGTTTTCTGCCGAAGATAAAATTATACCTCATCATGGAGTCCAGTGGCACTACTACCGAATTTCAGGGAAGGAATTTTTTCAGAGACGACTGAGTTCTATCGAGCAACATCCACAAATTGAATTTAGACAGGAACGCTTAACCTCTCCACCCGATGCCGCGCACGTATTTGACAGTCGTCCGCCAGAAGAGAAATTTTTTCTCGCCTGCCAGAGCTTTGTTGGCATGGAATGGCAATGTAACCACGGTTTAAACCTTGAGACAGCATTACTGATGACGAATATGAGGTATGATAGCTTAGGGTTAATTTTCGAGTATATCTTGCCCATAAGTAAGAATAAAGTTCTTGTCGAGAGTACTTTCTTTGGACGTGGATCAGGAAATTTGACTCAACTGAGAGAAAACGTGGTGGAATGGATAAACTCTCGTGGCTTAACGGGGACAATCATTCGGCGCGAACAAGCTCATATCCCAATGGGTATCAAACCTAATATTGAGGATTCTTGGGGGCAGCCCATAGGCGCCAGAGGTGGAATGACCCGAGCATCGAGTGGTTATGGATGGTTAAGGATATCGGAGTGGGCTAGTATGGCAGCCGCACAGCTGATCACCAAGAACCACGTAAAAAGGTATCAGAATCCTCGACTAGAGACATGGATGGATAGACAGTTACTTAAGATAATTAAAACCAAACCACACAGTCTGCCTAAATTATTTCTGGCGATCGCACAGAATACTTCCGGCGATGACTTTGCCTCATTCCTCACAAGGGCTACGCTAGCTAGCTCTGCCCGAATGGTATGGGATTGTCCGTTTCGTCCTTTTCTACTATCCACAATCGGCAGAGCAGATCTCATACAATGAGTTGGGAACTTGTAGCTTTTGCAATCATAATTTTAGGTGGAGTTCCTCACGGGGCTATGGATCCCATCATTGCCCGCGAAGCAGGAGTCTTTGAAGATTCAATTGGTAAATTCTTTTTCGTATTCACCTATGGATTCACGTCTCTTTTAATAACATTAGTTTGGTCATATCTTCCATTTCAATCATTATCTTTGTTTCTTGCGATCTCAGCGTTTCATTTTGGTCGAGATCAAAAAAATTGGTCTCACGGGATTCCCTATGGAATGATTTTACTCGCTTTACCAAGCTGGTTTTGGCCTGAGACGGTGGTCGAAATCTTTTCAATTTTATTATTTGGCGATGATCCGGAGAAAATAATACAAACGCTTCAGATTTTAGGGATCATAGCATGCCTCTACCTGCTTACAATAATTCAAAGCCTGCCTCGCACATTTTGGATCGATATCGGGATCATTTTAAGCCTATCCTTTTTGTTTCCACCTATTTATTACTTTGCTATTTATTTTGTGATTATTCATGGATGCCGGCATATTAAACGTGAGGTGCGTGAACTAAGGATACACTCATTTAGAGATGCTGTGCAGACTATGTTTTTATATTCTACAATTACTATCCTTGCAGGATTTGCGTTTTATATTTACCTGTTGAACGATGTAAGCTACCGATTTATTTCTTATCAAATTATATTTGTTGGCCTAGCAGCTATTACTGTTCCACATATGATTGTAGTCGAGTTTGTTAATTATTCTCGTGCCCAGAGAACTCATGCTGCTCCATTGATTAAAAAAGATAAATTCTAGAACTGAACATAAATCTGGGCGTTTAGTTGGCCCCTTTTCTAAAAACGCGGTGTGTAAGAATTACTGATTGTGAAAAAATGACACACATACGAGGGCTTCATCAGTAATCAGTAACAGGGGATACACATGGATTTTAATCAACTGCTCCACAAAAATTTAAGATCGACCTAGCATCAAATGCAACCGCAGTATTGAAACGAAGGATATAAATAATCACCCCTGAAACACAACTTAAATGGCTGCCAACCCGCTATGAGGGATTACGTCGACTAAATAGATTTTTGCCTCATGCAGGGCAGCAATACTCCCGCCTGAGAAATTTTGATTACGGTCCATTGAGGAATAATCACGTGTCATCCCTGTCGCCGTGGATTCGACATAGGTCGTTACTCGAAACAGAAATACTGCGGGAAGTATTAAAAAAACACAGCTATGCAACTGCTGAAAAATTTATTCAAGAGGTATTCTGGCGCACGTATTGGAAAGGCTGGTTAGAACTGCGTCCGGATGTATGGTCGACTTATTGTGGCAGCGTCCGAGATTTAACAGAGTGCTCAATGGCAAATCGAGAATCCAGAAAAAAAATAACGGCAGCTTATTCCGGTGATACGGGCATTGGGTGTTTTGACTCATGGGTAAAAGAACTCATTACGCATGGTTATCTTCATAATCACGCCCGAATGTGGTTCGCCAGTATATGGATATTTTGGCTCGGTATTCCGTGGCAACTTGGCGCTGATTTTTTTCTCCAAAACTTGCTAGACGGGGACCCAGCCACGAACACATTATCGTGGCGTTGGGTTGCGGGCCTGCATACTAAGGGTAAAGTATATCTGCCTCGTCCCGATAATATTAAAAAGTTCACAGGCGGGCGCTTCTCCCCCATTAAACAGCCCCTGAACCAAACACCCAGCTTATACAATGAGCCTCCCCCACCGCGACAATTAGATATAATAACATGTTGGAATAAAAATCGCCAGACAGGACTTCTCCTCACTGAAGATGATATGTTGCCGGAGTTTCTTGGGACTCCCACGAATGATTTCAGATGTTGCGCCATTTTAAATTCATCAAACCACAGATCTCCTATTGGAATTTCCAAACAAGTCGCTGCATTTGTTAACGGAGGGCTCCAAGATTCCTTGACTAATTTTTTACGCCTCACACAGATTCCACAAGATCATGTGTTTCAAACAGAGTCAGTTGATAGACTTGCTTTATGGTTAGCAAAGGTAGATATCGAACAAATCGTCGTTGCTTATGCACCGGTGGGACCCGCGCAGGAAGCATTAGATCTGTTAGACACAAAACTTCTGCCGCTGGGTATAGATATGGTTCGCGTTCTTCGACGTGAGGACTCAATCGCTTGGCCGCACGCGACCAAAGGTTTTTTTAAGTTTAAGGAAAAAATTCCAAGCTTCTTAAAAGATATAAATAACTGCATAAAAACTGCCACGTAGACTATTCGGTTTATTGACAGTGGCTAATCAAAATCGATACACTTGAACATTAAATATCCACGCCAATTGACTCTTTCAAAGTAATTAAAACAACCAGATTACGTTACCTAATTAACCTCTATGTCACGTTTTTTATTTGCGTCTGTTAGGGACAAGCACGTTGCTACCTACTCGCTAACTAGCGCGAACCACATCTTTTAAGGCGTTCAAAATATCAAAAGCCAATGTTGATCAGTGACCAATTAGAAAAAGTTTATCATCTCTTAGTTATAACATTAAAATTCGTCTATTGATGCGACCGTCGTTATTATAAGAGGTATGAGAAGAGCAACGATCGTAAAGATATTTCTTAACAAGAAACATAATAAAATACAGCGCGATGATGATAGAGGCTTTATCGACCTTCCAATTTTTTAAAAAACACATTTTAATTAGCATGGTTGGCAAGCAGCTCACTGACCGGCTACACTCACACTTATGACTTTTTTTATGTCTGAGACGACCGGTAAAAAACCGGGACCCGAGTTTAATTCTGAGTTCCGCACAATGCTTGAGGAGTTGTTCCGTTGGCGGCGCGACGTACGGCATTTTCAAACCACTCCTATTGACCCAAAATTATTAAACAACTTAATTTCAATTGCTGCCTTGGCTCCGTCAGTTGGACATAGTCAACCTTGGCGGTTTGTGAAGGTGGAGACAGAGAAGTCTCGCGCATTAATACGTGCTAACTTTGAACGCGCCAACGCTGAGGCTTTGGCCGGATATACTGAAGAGCGGGCTCAACTTTATGCCACTCTGAAATTACATGGTCTTGATGAAGCGCCTGTGCATCTAGCCGTATTTCAAGATACAAAGTCCCACCTTGGAGACGGGCTGGGAGCAAAAACTATGCCCGAGACACTGACCTACTCCGTTGTCGGGGCCATAAATATACTCTGGCTAGCCGCACGTTCACATGGTATCGGGCTTGGTTGGGTCTCTATTCTAGACCCGGATGCCGCAAAAGACGACTTAGGTATACCAAAGCATTGGAAATTAATAGGGTATCTCTGCATTGGTTATCCTAAAGAGGATCAAGATATGCCAGAACTCCATCGGACAGGATGGCAGAAACGCCTCGAAATATCCAACTTCATTATCGAGCGCTGAAGGGGTCAACGCATTGACTCTCAGGAGCCAAAACCCTTTTTTTTGATGCTCCATCGCAAATCATACAAAGCGCTATCAATAAATAACCACGGTGTTTATCACCAATTGACAAACAATTTGCGAACATAAAAACAATGCATTTACTAAAACAAATCATTGAACATTTTACACACGATGATCAAACCGTGTTCATGTATTCGTAATCAACTATTATGCGATAGCTATTTCTAACATAAGCTTAATTCTCTATTGGTTCTTCGTCCATTGATCTTATCATTGCGCATATTTCTTTACCGACAGTTTTTACAATTGATTCATTGCAATGGCGTATGACAAATGCAGCACCAAAGCGACCATTGCGGGCAAACGGATAACTTCCAATTTCAACCTCAGGATGCCGTTCTTGGATTTCCCCCAAGGGGCCTCCAACCAGTCCCTCAGGTAAAAAAGCCGAGACTTCAAGTGATATCATCGGCTCAGCTCGGCGCAGTTCACCACAAAACTTCTGAAACATAGCTTGCATGATGTGCGGCACGCCGGGCAACACAAATACATTATCCACCTGAAATCCCGGGGATTTGCTAACAGGATTATCAAGCAACCTCGAACCAGCAGGCACATATGCCATTTTCAAACGTGCGGCGGTAATTTCCTCCGGGCCATGGTAGTTAGACCGCACACGACGCTCCGCTTCATGATCCAGCACCAGCTCTAACCCAAAAGCCTTGGCTATGCTAATCGCCGTAATATCATCATGCGTCGGGCCAATTCCACCTGTAGTAAATACATAATCAAAATTTCGTCGCAAAGAATTGATGGTTTCAATAATCGTAACTTCTACGTCTGGGATAATACGGACCTCCATCAAGCGAATACCAATATTATTCAATTGTTTACCCAAGTATTGCAAATTAGCATCGCGGGTACGCCCAGATAGGACTTCATTGCCAATTACAACCAGCGCTGCTCTTACTGGCTCGAGTTGAACTTTCTCTTTCATAGTGAACATTACCTAACCATAGTTCTCAATACAGCCACTGTTTCTACTTGTTTCTCGTAAAAGCTTCAATGGGTCGTGTAGGTTGGTAAATATTGTTAAAATCACCAATAAGATAGGCGATCTAGACAAGGCATATGAAGCCTTGGAATGATATTTTAAGCTATAGGAGGCCAATGTCTCATCACGCTCGCGGTCCTCTGCCCGAGACTCGATAAGCTTTTTAAAATCGAAATATCCAGCCCCTTCGTTGACGTTTTTGACGCTCATAAAAGGAAGTTTACCTACAAAAAATCTCTGAGTAGCGGGATAAGAGGCAGATCAGCTGGCGGCATAGCCAAATCCTTCATCTTTTCAGGCCTGACCCATTTCAATCGTTCGCACTCTATAGGCTTTGGATTTCCAATCCATACCCGACAAGCGTAAATAGGCATCAGAAGATGAAAATCATCATACCGATAACTGGTAAATGTTACCGGTGCCAGACAACTGGTGGTTACATCGATATCGAGTTCTTCTTTCAACTCTCTTATCAAGGCCATTTCAGGGCTCTCAGATTCTTTGACTTTACCGCCGGGAAACTCCCAAAGCCCAGCCATAGGCTTGCCCGCCGGCCGTAACTGCAAAAGGACCCTATTATCTATGTCTAGAAGCGCAGCCGCAACTACGAGCACGATTGGCAACGGAGGGTTTTCAACACCCGCGTCCACCAAATTCATGCATCTTATATCAGGACCGGTAATTGGCATTTATGTCAATGTATCCATGCGTTAGGTCGCAAGTCCAAACAGTTGCATTCCCCTCACCTACTCCAACATCGATAGTGATATCAATCTCTTGGCCTCTCATGTGCAGTGCAATTGGAGCCTCATCATAATTACTCACCACAGCGCCTGCTTCTGTCACCCGCGTGCCACCGATTACGATTGATAGTCTATCCCGATCTGCCGCCTCTCCAGACTTACCAACAGCCGCAACAATTCTGCCCCAGTTAGCATCCTCTCCAGCGATAGCCGTTTTAACCAAAGGGGAATTTGCGATAGTTAGAGCAATAATCTTGGCAGAAGGGTCAGTCTCTGCGCCAGAGACAGTTATGGCAATAAATTTTGTTGCTCCCTCACCATCCCGGACAATCTGGTGAGCTAAATCGCGGGTCACTTGTTCGAGTGCTTGTTTAAAACCATATAATTCAGGCACTCCGGCACTTAAAACTTCTCCATGGCTCGCAGCCCCCGTCGCAAACATCAATACCGTATCATTTGTCGAAGTATCGCTGTCAACCGTGATAGCATTAAACGAAGCATCCACTGCAGGCGTTAACAATGCTTGTAAAACGTCTGACGGCAGCTTGGCGTCTGTGAAGATAAAGCCCAGCATAGTTGCCATATTTGGTGCGATCATTCCGGATCCCTTGCAGATCCCAGTAATAGTTACGGGCATGCCCATGATATTTGTTACAGCCGATGCGCCTTTCGGAAAAGTATCAGTAGTCATAATCGCTACTGCCGCCTTCTTCCATACCTCTGGGCTCTCGGTTGAGCTAACGCTGGAACTTAAATCCTCAAGTCTCTCAGTGATCCGCTCATATGCTATCGGCTCACCGATAACACCGGTGGATGCAGCATAAACCCGGCTTGGTCGACAGAGTAGTGAGTCGGCCACAGCCTTTACCATTTGGTCCACGGCTTTGTCTCCGTGTAAGCCAGTGAATGCATTCGCATTTCCAGAATTGACCAATAGCCCTCTAGCCTCCCCCTCGCTGAGACATTCACGACACCACAGCACGGGCGCAGCAGCGGTTTTGGATCGCGTAAGTGTTCCGGCAACTTTCGTGCCCGCAGCTAACTCAACTAACAAAACATCCTCTCTACCCTCATAGCGAATAGCGCAGGCCGCCGTCGCTAATTTTACTCCAACGATACCAGGAAGTTCGGGGAAATTTTTAGGCGATAGAGGTGAAACGGGCACATTCATTGTGCATTGCTCCCTGCCGCATTGTCAGAGCACATCATTTTGTATCTGGTGAAATCGTTTTTGTCTCCAGTAATTTACCGTCAAGGTTGAACCTCACCACACGCGCACCCTTCCATAAAGCCTCAACGTAAGCGCTGCCGCGTTTTTGAGAAATTTCTCCGCGTAATTGCTCGGCAACACTTTTAAATGAGGGAACCTCAACTTTACGATTTTCTTCAACTTTAATTATATGATAGCCAAATTCCGTTTTTACCGGTTTGGAGGTTACCTCGCCCGGAATAAGTGCAAATGCGGCTTTTTCAAAAGAGGGAACCATCTGTCCTTTCTTAAAAAATCCCAAATCGCCACCACTCGGTCCAGAGGGACCTGTTGATCGCGATTTTGCTAATTTGGAAAAAGCAACACCTGCGTCTAACTCATTAATAATAGACTTTGCCTCATCCTCGGTTTTGACCAAAATGTGACGAGCTCGGATCTCTTTATCATCTGCAAGGTTGCGAGCCATATCGTCGTACCGTTGCTTTACCTCGGCGTCACTAACCGCTCTTGTCATGACTTGTTCTAAAATAACTCGCTGCAACAATTGATCCTCTATCCGTCTCATTCGAGATTGAAAATCCTTTTTCTTATGTAATTTTTTGGCCCGGGCGTCTGCAGCAGCCAATTTGGTGTCAATGATACTGTCCACTAGAGCTGGGAAAATTTGTTCAATCGGAACAGCTTGATAATTTTTAGGCAAGAGCTGTCGCGCCTCATCTAGGTGAGAGCGCAAAATATTTTCCCCGTTGATCGTGGCTATAATCGGATCCTGTTCATCAGCGATAGCAGGGGGTAAAAAACCAAAAGTCAAAGTAAAGACTAATATTATGAGAAGTTTAAACAGAACAACAAAACGAGCCTTTCGGCCAAGCAAAACAGCCATATTTTCTTTCCTATATCGAAGCCCAACAGCCACTTAGGTCTTTAAACGATCTAATAAATCTAGGTGAAAGCAATAGAAAAAAATCTGTCGTAAAATAACACTATTTAATGTTGTAGTACCACTTAAATCATAAGCTACAGAGACTGTCAGTTAGAAAGTACGATTTAAATTGCAAAGCCATAAAAATATCTGAATAAATCGCTAATAAGCAATAAAAGTTTATCGGACCTTTACCTCTTTTCCTTAAAAAACCTGACCACTGTCGCGCATTGGCCTATACATGACGAACACGCCATTCATTCTTGTTTATTGCTGTAAGAAAAAGTATACGTATCTTAGTCATTGTTAATTAAGCTTAGACATGGCAGAGGGCATTCATGCGTAAATATTTGCATATTGACTTAAGTACAAAGAAGATAGAAATCGAGCAGTGGGAAGGCGAACAACTGGCGCATGCTGGCCGCTATTATATCGCTAAAACAATGGTGGAGCGCAAACTTGCTGACGTAGATCCATTATCGCCAGAAAATCCTCTTATTTTCTCCGTGGGTCCCTTCGCCGGTACTAATTTTTCCAACGCAAACCGAATTTCAGTAGGTTGTAAAAGTCCACTTACTGGCGGCATTAAAGAGTCAAATGCCGGTGGTAATTTCGCTTTCGCTTTAGGTCAATTGGAAATGGCTGGCCTTACATTGAATGGAGCCAGTGATGATTGGGTAATTATAAGAATACCCAAAAAGGGTGATATTACCTTCGAACCAGCCAACGAATATCTCGGTAAGGGATTAATGGAGACGTCATCCATGCTCCGAGAAAAATACGGCCCTAAAGTCTCGCTCGGTATTTGCTCGCCTGTAGGTGAGTATGGTGGTCTTATCGCTGGTATAGCGTTTACGGACCCGGAGGGACGACCTGTACGCATCTCTGCTCGCGGCGGAGTCGGTGCTGTAATGGGGTCTAAAAAGGTCAAGGCGATCGTCGCCGACCAAGTGAAGATGCCAAGCTTCAGTGATCGAAAAAGCTTAATGGGTAAAATCCGTAAGTATACCCAACTACTGGGGGAAGACGCAGCTATTCAAAGTTTAAGTGATAGGGGTACCGCGTTGGTTGCAGATATAACCAACCTAACTGGTGGCTTGCCTGTCCATAATTTTCGTGAAGGCCAGTTAGTTGATCCCAGCATAGGAACCCTGAAAATGGGCGGCGACTTTATACGTGATCGAAATATCGAACGCGGAGGCCAGACCACCCATGCCTGCATGCCTGGTTGTATGATCAAATGTTCAAATATTTATGCCGATGAGGAAGGGCATGAGATGGTATCGCCAATGGAGTATGAGACAATCGGATTATTGGGAACGAATTGTGGCCTTACCGACCCAGATGAATTGGCTGTTCTTAATGCCGATGCCAACGATCTTGGCATTGACACCATAGAAACAGGGGCAACTTTTGGCTTAATGATGGACTCAGGATTGGCCAAATTTGGAGACATGACATTTATGATCGAGGGCCTAAAAGATATCAGGAAAGGCAACGAACGTGGACGTCTCCTAGCACAGGGAACTGCGCGCGTCGGCGAGCATTTTAATGCCCAACGAATTCCAGTAATTAAGAAACAAGCTATTAGCGCCTACGACCCTCGCGTCATGGAGGTAACTTGCATATCGATGATGACAACTGCACAGGGTGCAGACCATACCACAGGCAATATGCCGTCTTATACTGGAGGTGAGCATTCAACATCTGAATTGGTTGAATTAAGCATGGATACCCAAGTAAATTGCGCAGCAGGAGACTCGATTGGGATTTGCGTTTTTGGGCGCAGTGTTACAAATAATAATCATCAATTAATTATCGACGCCCTAAATGATGCACTCGGGACGAAATTAAAAAGTAATTTTCTGCGCATTCTAGGTCGTAAAACTCTGCGTTTGGAGGATGAATTTAATATTGCGGCGGGTTTTACGGACGACGATGATGAGTTACCGGATTTTTTTTACCAAGAGGCTTTACCACCTACAAACAACAAAGCGCGTCATCATACGGCGGAAGTTAATAAATTTCGAGAGGAGTGGTTAGCGCAGGCGGAAGCTTAACTTTAATGGTATTTCATTGACCGTATGAGCTTACTCTAAATCATAGATCGCATTGACATGTAAGCCTTGCGAACGTATCTCTTTTCTATGTCGAGATTTGGTGTCGTAATGGATATCAGTACCAGCACACTCCCTTTAACAATCCAGCTTGCCATGGAAAAGTACAGATGCTTCAAGCCCTTGCTAAGACGCTTTTTGGCAGTGCCAACGACCGAACCGTAAAAAAACTCCAGCCGGTCGTTGAAGCAGTTAATGGGCTCGATGAAGAGATGGGGGCTTTAGACGACACCACTTTACGCGCAAGAACACCATGGCTACGCGAACGGCTAAAAAAAGGTGAAAATCTTGATGACCTAATGGTTGATGCTTTTGCTACCGTGCGTGAGGCCGCAAAACGCACCTTGGGCCAACGCCATTACGATGTTCAGTTATTGGGTGGAGCTATTCTTCATAACGGTCAAATCGCGGAGATGAAGACTGGTGAGGGCAAGACACTGGTTGCAACTTTACCAGTGTATTTAAATGCGCTTGAAGGCAAGGGCGTGCATGTCGTAACGGTAAACGACTATCTTGCGCAACGCGATTCCGAATGGATGGGACAAATCTACGAGTTCCTAGATTTGACCGTTGGATGTATTGTACACGGGTTGGAAGATGACCTTCGTCGCGAGCAATATGCTCGTGATGTGACCTACTGCACAAATAATGAACTTGGTTTCGACTACCTTCGCGATAACATGAAATTCACATTGGAGGAAATGGTACAACGTGAGTTCAACTTCGCTATCGTCGATGAAGTCGATTCAATCTTGATTGATGAGGCCCGAACGCCACTGATAATTTCCGGACCAACAGAGGATGTTTCAGATCTGTACAAAGAGATTGACAAGTTGATTCCGAAGTTAGACGAGCGGGATTACGAAAAAGATGAGAAGTCAAGAGCCGTTACTTTTACAGAGAGCGGCACCGAGAAAATTGAGGATCTTTTGCGGAATGCCGGACTTATGGAGGAAGGCACACTTTACGATATTCAAAACGTAACGTTGGTTCACCACGCTAACCAAGCCCTGCGTGCTCACACTTTATTTGAGCGAGATACTGACTACATCGTGAAAGATAAACAAGTCATCATCATCGATGAATTTACCGGGCGTATGATGGAAGGACGTCGTTATTCCGAAGGCCTCCACCAAGCACTAGAAGCCAAAGAAGGGGCCATAATACAGAACGAAAACCAAACTTTGGCATCAATTACCTTTCAAAATTACTTTCGACTATATCCAAAATTAGCTGGTATGACTGGCACAGCTATGACTGAGGCGGATGAATTTTCAGAAATTTATGCACTGGAAGTGATCGAAGTTCCAACCAATGTTCCTGCAATTCGCCAAGATGTGGATGACGAAGTTTATCGCACTTCCGAGGAAAAATACGACGGGATAGTTGATCAAATTATTGAATGCAATTTTCGCAAACAACCGATTTTAGTTGGTACGGTTAGCATTGAAAAATCAGAATACCTAGCGGATATACTAAAAGCGAAAAAAATTAAACATCAAGTACTCAACGCACGCCACCATGAGCAGGAGGCGTACATTGTAGCACAGGCCGGTGAGCCAAGTGCAGTAACAATCGCAACTAATATGGCTGGTCGGGGCACAGATATCCAGCTTGGCGGTAACTTTGAGATGCGCCTATTAAAGGAAATACAACACGACCCTACCACTCTTGCTTATAACCAAGCTGCAGAGCGTATTCGAGAGGAGATTATGCAAAACCGGGAAATCGTAATTGAAGCTGGGGGGCTATATATGTTAGGGACTGAACGACATGAGAGCCGTCGGGTAGACAACCAATTACGGGGGCGTGCCGGACGGCAAGGGGACGCTGGAGCATCAAAGTTTTACTTATCCCTTGACGACGATTTGATGCGGATTTTTGGATCCGAACGCATTGACGGGATGCTCCAAAAACTCGGCTTGGAAAAGGGAGAAGCGATTGTTCATCCATGGGTCAACAAGGCCCTCGAAAAAGCGCAACAAAAAGTTGAAGCTCGTAATTTTGAAATTCGAAAAAATCTGTTGAAATTTGACGATGTTATGAATGATCAACGGAAGGTAATCTATGAGCAGCGCAAAGAATTGATGTCAACCGAGGATGTTTCTGACGAGATTATCTCAATGCGAGAACAAGTCATCCAAGATATGGTTAATAGAGCTATCCCTGAAAAAGCTTATGCCGAGCAATGGGATGTGGATGGCTTGCATGAAGAATTAATACGCGTCATTGACATGGATCTTCCTGTTCAAGAGTGGGCTAAAGAAGAGGGAATTGCGGACGTTGAAATAAGTGAACGCCTTTTAAGTGCATTGAATCGCCGAATGGCCGAAAAAGCTGCCACATATGGCCCTGAGGTGATGCGTAATGTCGAAAAAAGCTTGTTGTTACAATTGCTCGATCAGCTTTGGAAAGAACATCTGTTAACTCTCGATCATCTTCGGCAAGGGATTGGCCTTCGAGCCTATGCACAGCGCGATCCATTGAATGAATATAAACACGAGGCTTTTGAACTCTTTCAAGAAATGCTCGATTCGCTTCGTGAGCGCGTTACTCAAGTTTTAGCTCAGGTCGAGCTACAAATGTATGATCCGGATAAAGACGTTACCTTTGCCCGCCGCCAACAACCTATGACCGAAGGTAGGGAAGATCCCGCTCTTTCCCCAATTCACTCCCAAGTAGCGTCCGAAACAGCCCTTGCTGCCATTCCATTAAACCGGCGCAAAGCAGCTATTGACGTCGACCCTAAAAATCCAGAAACTTGGGGTCGCGTGTCTAGAAATGCCCTTTGCCCATGTGGCTCTGGAAAAAAATATAAACGTTGTTGTGGCGCCATTTAGGGGACATATCGCTCTAATGTAGCTCCAATTAATATTAAAATTAATTCATATTGGAACACCACCTATTAAGTGATTGATATATTTATGTATTTTTTAAATGACATGCACCTTGAAAATAGTTGGTAATAAATCATCGTCGCAGCGGAGAACATTCAAATGAAACAAAATGGGCCATTCAGACTCACCGCACTTTTTAACGTTTTAGGAATTGGTGCTGTTGGAGCATTAGCACTTGCGTTAATCGTTTTGTTTGTACTGAACTTGTTTATTTAGTCAAGGTACACCGTCGAGTACATTATATTAAGACAGGTTTCTAAACCGGCGTTGAGTGGGTCTTGGTCGTGCCTTCCACGTTTTATTGACTAGATTATAATCAGAGTACCGTTATGGATTTTAACCTCACAACTGAGCAAAAAGCTATTGAACAGGCTATAGGGCAGGTTATGTCAAAATTCGGGGACGAATATTGGTTAGAAAAAGATACAAAAGGTGGTTTTCCCGAAGAATTCTATCAAGCCATGGCGAGCGGTGGATGGCTAGGGGTTAGCTTTCCAGAGGAATTCGGCGGTGCTAATTTAGGCATTACCGCCGCTACGGTAATGATGCGAGCCATTGCGTCATCTTCTGGTGCTATGCAAGCTGCAAGCGCAATACATATGAATGTTTTTGGACCTAAATGCATTTCTATATTTGGTTCAAACGAGCAAAAAAACCGCTGGCTTCCGCCTATCATTGCAGGTCAACAAAAAAGTGCTTTTGGCGTTACAGAGCCCAATGCGGGGCTCGACACCGGCTCGATCGTAACACGAGCAGAACGAACAAATAATGGTTACTTGGTTAATGGTCGAAAGGTGTGGACTTCGACGGCACAAGTGGCTGATAAAATTTTACTTTTGGCCCGGACCACACCAAAAGAACAATGTAAGCGCGGTATTGACGGCTTGTCGTTGTTTTATACAAACTTAGATCACTCCACCTGTGATATCAGAGAAATTGATAAAATGGGACGTAAAAGCGTCGACTCCAATGAAGTATTTATTGATAACCTCAATGTCCCCGCTGAAGATTTAATTGGTGAGGAAGGCAACGGCTTTCGTTACATTTTGCATTCAATGAACTCCGAAAGAATACTAATTGGTGCAGAAGCGGTCGGTATAGGGCAAGAAGCAATTCGCCGCGCCGCTAAGTATGCCAAAGAACGTATAGTTTTTGGCAGGCCAATCGGTCAGAACCAAGGCATCCAGCATCCACTTGCGGAAAGTTGGGCACAGTTAGAAGCCGCATGGCTACTATGCCTTAAAGCCGGACACTTGTTTGATGAGGGTAAACCATGCGGAGCTGAAGCTAATGCAGCTAAATATTTTGGATCGGAGGCAGGTTTCACTGCTTGCGAACGCGCTGTTCTAACGCATGGCGGGATGGGATATGCCAAGGAGTTCCACGTCGAGAGATTAATGCGAGAGGTTATGATAAATCGTATTGCACCTGTCAGTCAGCAGTTAGTTTTAAATTTTATTGCAGAGCAAGTTCTCGACCTACCGAAATCTTACTGAATGAAACGGTCACGTGTTGAGAGATCAAGCTTATTCCATTTTAAAAAATACGTTTGGTTATAATGCTTTTCGTGCAGGCCAAGAACCAGTCATCTTAGCTTTGATAGGTGGTATCAACACGCTTTGCGTTATGCCGACGGGTGCAGGTAAATCACTTTGTTATCAAATTCCCGCTCTTGTTCGGGGCGGATTGACAATCGTCGTTTCTCCGCTGGTTGCACTGATGAAGGAACAAGTCGCGGCTTTGCAATTAGTTGGGGTAAGTGCGGAAACTATAAATTCATCGCGCCCTTACTCGTGTAATGCCAAGAGTTGGCGAAGTGTCGAAGCAGGTCAAGTCCAGTTATTTTATATTTCACCAGAGCGTCTCATGACACCACGCATGTTGAATGCCTTAAAAAAATTACCTGTAAAAATGATTGTCATCGATGAGGCGCATTGTATTTCGCGATGGGGCCCAGCATTTCGGCCAGATTACGAGGCTTTGTCGCGTTTAAATGATTATTTTCAAAATGTGCCGATCGCAGCGATGACTGCTACAGCAGACACCATTACAAGAGAAGATATTGGCAACAAGCTATTTAGAGTTAAAGGCAAAGTATTCGTTACGGAATTTAACCGTCCTAATATAACTCTAAAGGTTGAAACACGCGCCAACGGCAATGCCCAATTATTAGCCTTCTTGCAGAAGTACCAGAATAAAAGCGGCATCGTCTATTGCCTCTCACGAAAAACAACTGAGGAGACAGCAACTTTTTTGCAAGCGCGGGGAATCAATGCGGTCCCATACCATGCTGGTATGGATGAGAGGGCTCGATCCGCCAATCAAGATGCTTTTATGATCGGAGAGGACGTGGTCATCGTGGCCACCGTCGCTTTCGGCATGGGCATCAATAAGCCTGACGTGCGATTTGTATTTCACATGAATTTACCAAGCACTATAGAGTCGTATTATCAAGAAATCGGGCGTGCTGGGCGTGACGGTAAACCAGCTTTCGCGCACATGTTGTATGATCTCAATGACATCCGGATCCGGCGTATGTTTATCGAGCGAGTTAATAGTCCAGAGAGCCACAAGCTGCGCGAATCCAAGCGCCTCGATTCACTCATTTCATACTGTGAGTCGCCATCATGCCGTCGACAGAGATTGTTAAAGTATTTTGGCGAGCAATCAATCTCGTGCAAAAATTGTGATATCTGTGCGGCCCCCCCAGATCTTCGGGACGGTACTGATTTGGCTTCAATATTGATAAAAACAGTTCGCGGGACTGGAGAGCAGTTTGGGACCTCTCATATTATTGACATATTACGTGGTGCTAATACCCACCGCATTCGGTCTTTTCGCCACAAAAATTTAAGCACTTTTGGTTCTGGCAAAGATATTGATAAGACGACATGGCGTTCTCTGATATGTCAAATGATGGCAGAAGGGTTATTGAATTTTAACTTCAAAGGACATTGTACCTTAACAGTTACCAAAACAGGCGCCGCAGTTGGGCGCGGAGAAGCAGCATTTCACTACCGGCCCAGTTCACCGAGAAGAAATACTGAATGCCGGCAAGAAAAAATACAATCGTTTTCATCAGACTATTTATCAGGCGTTGATAGAGAGTTATTCAATATTTTAAAGGAACACCGAGCTGTGCTATCTCAGACTAAAAAAGTTCCTGCTTATTTGATTTTCCCAGACAAAACGTTGATTGAACTGGCACGAAAACGCCCAACCAATCAACTCGAATTTAAACGCATTTACGGTGTAGGCTCAGTTAAATTGAAAAGATTTGCACACAGCTTCCTTAAGGTTATCACTGATAATTAGTTAAAATTTATTTAGCCTTCAAATAACATCAAAAATGTTATAAGTATTCAAGGTGTCTATGGTTACAAATCACCTAATGCTTAAACTTAAGTTATGCTCCCTCACATTACACTGGACCTGCGAAACCAATAAAGGGAAGCGCTGCAGACCAACTCAATTTTGACCTCTTACCGCATAATCACAGATCAAATAAATAGCAGTTACCACTAACATAAATCCAAATTTTAACCCAACCCTCTTTTCCCCATGGCGAGAAACTTATCTCGACGTTGCGATTTTAAAACCGTGCCCTCATGTTGAACAAGTTCCTCTAGCGCTTTTTTTATCGAATTGCCTGTGTCCTCAATAATCTGGTTCCGTTCACGATGAGCTCCACCAACAGGTTCTATAATCACATTATCAATAATGCCGAGCTCAAAAAGGTCCTGCGCCGTAAGCCGAAGCGCTGTTGCCGCGGTTTCAGCGAGGTTCCCATCACGCCACAAAATAGAAGCGCATCCCTCTGGTGAAATAACTGAGTAAATAGAGTGTTCCAACATTTGAACATTGTTACCTACCGCTAGAGCTATTGCTCCCCCTGAGCCGCCCTCACCGATAACGACGCTGATAAGCGGTACTTTTAAATTCAAAGATGTTTCAATGGAGCGAGCAATAGCTTCAGCTTGACCACGCGCCTCCGCATCGATACCGGGGTAAGCACCCGGCGTATCAACAAGTGTAATTATTGGCAACCCAAAATTATCCGCCATTTTCATTAAGCGAACCGCTTTCCGATATCCCTCAGGTTTAGCCATACCAAAATTGTGTTTGACACGACTTTCCGTATCAACACCTTTTTCCGTGCCTATAACTACAACGGAATGGCCCCAAAAGCGCCCTAAACCGCCAATTATGGCATTATCATCTGAAAAGGCACGATCGCCTGCGAGCGGTGTAAAATCTGTTATCCACCCCTGGATATAATCAACTGCGTGAGGTCTATCGTGATGTCTCGCAACCTGTGTTTTTTGCCAGGGTGATAACTTGGCGTAAGTCGTTACCAATAAACGGTCAACCTTTGATTGCAGCTTACCAACTTCGTCCGCAATATTAACACCGTTAGAACTACTGAGGTGACGCAATTCTTCAATTTTACCCTCGAGTTCAGCAATTGGCTTCTCGAAATCAAGATAATTGTGCATGGTATTTTAATAGCACGTTGAAACACCCACGAAAACTCAACCAGCTTATTTTCCGGCAACTTAATAGCCTTAATGATAATATTAAACATAAGTATTTATTAGTCATGGAAAATACCGCGTTGCCCCCACTCAGATTATGTCTTTAAATTGGGGAAAATTGAGATTTGGGACATTCGGGTAAAAACCGTAAAAGCGAGCCTACACTTAAGCAAGGGTACTTAGCATTTTTTCCTGAATTATGTGTTTCATTGCCTTTACTACCCCGTTTCAGATGGTGTTGCGTGCGTTGCCATAGGATGAGCTGTCTCTACGAGTGACCGCAACCGTTCTTCCAATACATGCGTATAAATTTGGGTTGTTGCGATATCAGCATGACCCAGCATTTGTTGTAAAGATCGCAAATCTGCCCCGTGCGCCAAAAGATGGCTAGCGAAGGAATGCCTAAGGACATGGGGGGATACGGCTTCTGGATCAAGATGTGCATCCTTTGCCAACTCTTTTAGTAATTGAGAAAATCTAACTCGAGTTAGGTGTCCCTCTTTGCCGCGCGATGGAAACATGTACACACTCTCCAAACAATAACCTCTGGGGTCGATATTACTTAAAAAAGCTGTTCTTATTTCCAAGTAAGCAGCAATCGCATTGGTCGCTTCATTTCCGATTGGTATCATTCGCTCCTTTCCACCTTTACCCCTTATTAAAATAACTCTTCCATCACGTGAAAGAGCTGTTAATGGCATCGAAACAAGCTCACTTACTCTTATCCCAGTAGCATAAAGTATCTCAAGCAGGGCCTCCACGCGTCTACCTCTCGCACCGGGAAGGGATTGCGCTGCCGTTAACAGAGCAAACACTTCGTCCTCACTTAAATATTTCGGCAAACCGCGACGTATTCTTGGGTTGTCAACCATTGTTGTGGGGTTATCAATTCGCACGCCCTCATCGCATAAAAATTTATAGAATTGTCGCAACGTCGTAAGTCTTCGCGCAGCGGTCCGGGCTGTTAATCCCAAATTAGAAATAAATTTCAAATATGCTTGAATTTCATTAGAGCCAGCACTCTCAATCATTCGTTTTCGCGTGGACAAGAAATCAGAAAAATTCTCAAGATCACCTCTATAGGACTCAATTGTATTAATGGCTGCACCCCGTTCAGAGGCCATCATATCGATAAAATTTTCTAAGTGAAGCGACAGAGCCTGCGAATGAACTCTGTCGCGATGTCCTGAACCCTTCAATAGCCAGCCCCCAACATTGCTTCGATGCTAAGTCTTTTAGCCTCGTCGTTAAATCCAGCACTATCAAGACCGTAGATAACCTGACGAAGTAAAACGGGATGAACATAACTAGGGTTCGCAGAACCGATTATGCGCGCAATTAACAGAATTAAGACCGCCTGATTTTTTTTATTTGACTGATTATCAACTGATAGTGTTTCCAGCTGCTGCATGGCAACTTTGGATTCATTTCCAATGGGTGTTTTTTTAACAGTTTCTAACTTCCCCTTCTCTGATGCTATTTTTACAGAAATCCGGTTAGACTGATCAACAAAATTTTGTCGGTCGTTCAAGTCTAATAAAGCCAACCATAGTGTTGGAGGAACAGGGGCAACCCGCAGCAGAGAATTATCACCATCACTGTTAAGGTTAACTGAAAGCCAAGACTCTTTGCTTGCTGAGTAACCAAAGGCAGACTTTATCGAATTTAACACCGCATCATTTTTTTGGGGTCCTAGGGTTAAAGACGCTTGTGGCTCAGCTTTAAGAACTGACCTCACAAATTCCGCGAGCATCTGAACGTTCTCCAAAAGCACAAGGCCCTCTTTATTACGATTAGCGCCACGATGCAGCATCATTCCCCACGCTATTGCCCGTTCATGTTGACCATTTGCCAGTGAAGCTCGAAGGGCATGTGGCGCGAACCAGATATAATCACTGGTCGGTTCAATGGTGGTAATATCATCTCGAAACAGTCCTGCCCATGCGGCGAATACGCCGTCCGCGTGCGCAGAAACAAGAGCTCCAAAAGCAGCTTCGGCCTTAACAGCTGGGACCGGGGTCCCAATTGATGTTGCCAATAACCGCGCCCGCTTAATAATGCGGGCAAAATAAGCCTTTGTTTGAATTACCGTGTTGGAGTCAGTGTCCAATTTTGACACCTTATCGACATTCCCTGCCGTTACTCTATTAAGCCCTGTTTTTTTAGCTATTTTTTCGGCTTCAGCTGGCGGCGGCAGTTGCTCGTAAATATCTTTAAATAAACGCTTTATCCTGATGTCACTCAATAGACCCATCTGGGCAGCTTGCTCAAGTGCAGAGAGCCGCACCTCGGCAGGTAACCGACTATTAACAGCCAACGCCAATGTCGCACCAGCTGGTAAGTTCTCAATAATATCGGGTGTTAAAGTTAATTTGATCCGTGAAAGCATGAGCAAACTGAAAAAATTTAGTTTTTCAGGCTTTGACACCTGATAAGCTAAGTCCTGCGACATGGCATCGACCATTTGAAAAAAAATAACGTCCTCTACACCTACCTCGCGTAACATGGAGATACCGAGCTCAGCCTGAGCTTCTTGGCCTGAGACCAATTGGCAAAATACAAGTGCTTTTTGCCAAAAATTACCGGAGTTTCGACGAACTTCATCTCTCACTATCGAACAACCGCCCACTTGATCCCCTGTCAATAATTTTAGTTCTGCTTCAACGCGTTTCAGTCCTGCACCGCGACCCTGACGAGGCATAACACTCAGTAATGAGAGTGCGGATGCGTAGTCAGCCATTTTAATAAGCTGTGAAACCCGACGAACGGCTAATTGCTCCCCGTTCGATTGCCCCTCTGGCGGTTTTGCTGCAGTCATAGACACGCGACGCACTAAATCAGCTAAAACAGGAGACCCCAACCGTGACGGCAAATGATCGAATAATCGTTCCGCTGTATCCAGAGAGATACCTTCCCACATATCCTCTCCAAGTCCCCCCACCTCAGTTCTCAACACACCAACAGCGTCAGGTGTAACAATCGAAAGTTGATTTACCTCAATTTTTCCGCCTTTATTTAAGTTAGATTTTGATAAGGGTTTTCTAACCAAGCCTTTTTTATATTCAATATTGCCAGCCCTACCATAGCCTTGAGAGGAAATTCCAGATTGATTTTGAGTCTTTTTGGATACAGGGGGTGGGGTTTTCGGGTTCAAACTGAGTGGGTTCACTTCTTGCGCGTAGGAGATTCCCGATAAGCTTACAGCCCCCGTAAATTCGAGCACGACGCATACTGCACTCAAACAAAGTCTTTCAATAAACCAACCCAAAGAACAGGGGCTATTTAGGGAACCTCGCATCAGGTATCCTTTTTTCTAAAATTTTCGAAGGGGCAGGAATATCCCAAGTTGCTAAAAAAACTCCACCGCTAATCAATAAAATCAAAAAAACAAAAAAAACTAGGTTTGATAATTTTTTCATATTAAAAGGCTCTCAACCCCAAAACTACATAAACCGTGATTGTGAGCTGCCTTATTAACCCCTTCTTGACGCCAGACATACACGAGTTTGTTATGGAACACTGAAACATTATATCCTCAGGTGGAATTATGTCATTTTTACGGCTTCAACAACGTGGTGAGTTTATTCCTTGAACGCCAGCCTTTCAACGCCACGACTGAACTGATACACTTCGTTAAGGTTAAAAATTGATTAAATATGCCTATCATAGACAAACCAATCGTTCTCATCGGCCTAATGGGAACCGGAAAGACCACCATTGGTAAAAAATTAGCAAAAAAACTGCAACTACCATTCACCGATTCGGACGAGGAGGCAGAACAAGTTGCAGGTTGCTCAATCGAAAATATTTTCGAATTCAACGGGGAAGAAGCATTCCGAAAAATGGAGTCGCTTATAATACAACGCTTACTCAGTCAGCCAATCGCCGTGATTGCTGCAGGTGGTGGCGCTTTTGTGAATACAGATTCTCGGGCTAAAATACTTAGGGAAGCTACCTCCGTGTGGCTCAAAGCTGACATTGATGTATTGGTTTTACGCACAGCTAGGAGACGAGGGCGACCACTTCTAAACGAGGGGAATCCGCGCCAGATACTCAAACGACTTATGCGCGTTCGCTACCCAGTATACGCAGAGGCAGACATCACAGTTGAAATTGGGAACGAAGGTGTAAATGCTTCAGTGAATGCGATATGTGCAGCGCTTGAAAAGGCAGGTATTTTGCCGTCGGATTTTTATAAATGAAAACTTTGAATCAATCGAAAACTTTGCGGGTCGATTTAGGTGAGCGTTCATACGACATAGTCATAGGTAAGAACCTAATCAACAGAGCCGGGAAATATCTTCGTCCTCATCTATCAGAACCCCGCGTCTTAACTATTACTGACGAGAACGTTGCCGCTCATTGGTTAGAACCCTATAAAGCCTCTCTGGTGGCCGAAAATATCTGCGGATCAGAGATGGTGCTTCCTCCGGGTGAGAAAACGAAAAGCTTTGGGCAACTCAAACGAGTTATAGAGTGGGTGTTACAAACCGGGGTAGATCGAAAAACAGTGCTTGTTGCCCTCGGAGGCGGCGTGATTGGAGATCTAGTAGGTTTCGCTGCAGCTATTGCGCTTCGCGGCATTCCGCTTATCCAAATCCCCACCACATTGCTAGCACAGGTTGATAGTTCAGTCGGAGGTAAAACAGCAATCGATACTCCGCAGGGTAAAAACCTTGTTGGGGCATTTTATCAACCAAGATTAGTTTTAGCGGATCTAACTACTTTGGATACTTTACCCCTCCGCCAAATCCTTGCTGGTTATGCGGAGGTCATTAAATATGGACTGATCAATAACCCTGACTTTTTTGAATGGTGCGAAACTAACGGGTCTGACTTAATAAACGGCGACCTCGGCCTGCGCGCTCACGCGGTAGAAAAATCATGTTTTATAAAAGCACAAGTGGTTGCAAGAGATGAGCGTGAGGCCGGGTTGCGGGCATTGTTAAATCTTGGTCATACTTTCGGTCATGCATTTGAAGTTGAAGTTGGCTTTGGGAAAAAACTTTTACATGGCGAGGCCGTCGCTATGGGAACAATAGCTGCGTTTGAATTTTCGCAACGGTTGGGCCTATGTTCTGGGCAAGACGTAGTAAGAATCCGAGAGCATTTCAGGGCAGTTGGCTTGCCCATTGACATCTCGTCAGTTGTTACCAAAAAATGGACTACAGATAAATTAATCCATCACATGGGCAAAGATAAAAAAGTGGAGGCCAATGTGCTCACATTTATTTTAGCGCGGGGTATAGGTTCAGCATTTGTATCCAAAAATGTAAAAATTCAGGACCTAAGAATCCATTTGGATAATTTACTCAAGTAAAGACTTAGATATAGCTGTCACAGACACTCGACACTTAAAACCAGAATGCCCATTATCATATTCTCATACCATAGTAATGTTAAACGCCTAGAACTAACTCTCTAGGAGAGAAGTCAGGAGATTCTCCATGTTAGAAATCATCGGCGCTATAGCTTTTTTATTAGTGCTCTCAGCTTTTTTCTCTGGTTCTGAGACGGCACTCACCGCCGCTTCACGGCCTGTAATGCACCATTTGCAGCAGAGTGGTAGCGCTAGGGCACGTTTGGTAAACCGCCTTCGTGACGACAATGAACGCCTTATTGGAGCCATTTTACTCGGTAACAATTTGGTAAATATATTTGCATCGGCCTTGGCAACCAGCATTTTAATCGAGGTATTTGGAGAGGCTGGAGTCGTATATGCAACCATCGGCATGACACTTCTTATCCTGGTTTTTGCCGAGGTAATGCCAAAAACCTACGCTATTAATACAGCTGATAAATCGGCTTTAGCAGTGGCGCCAATAATAAACGTAATCGTCTCCATTCTCTCTCCTTTTACCAGCAGCGTTAATGCAGTTGTAAGTGGCGGTCTCAATTTATTTGGGTTGAACAAACACGACCCCAATATAGATTTTTTTCGCGAGACTGAATTACGCGGTGCCATTGAACTTCACGATGGCAAGGAAGCTGTAGTCAAGCATGAGCGTGCAATGCTGCACAGCGTACTCGACCTCGACGACGTCCAAGTAGCGAAGATAATGAGGCACCGCCGTAATATCACCGCATTAGATGTTGATATGTCTCCATCCGAGTTGGTAACACAGGTCGTCGACAGTCCATATACTCGAATACCACTCTGGCGTGGGAATATAGATAACATTGTCGGGATCCTGCACGCTAAAGCCCTTCTTCGAAGAGTTACAGAGGCGGACGGTGAATTCAATACAATCGATATTACGGAAGTGATGAGCGCACCATGGTTCATACCCGAGCAAACCCAATTGTTAGACCAGCTCCACGCCTTTCGGGAACGACGCGAACATTTCGCATTAGTAATAGACGAATACGGCAGCTTCTTGGGGATTGTAACGCTAGAGGATATTCTGGAAGAAATCGTAGGGGAAATTGATGACGAACATGACGATGAATTTTCTGGTGTTAAATCAGAGACGGAAGGAACATATCTGATCGATGGCCAAGTAACTATCCGAGATATTAATCGGGAGCTTGAATGGAACTTACCAGACGAAGAGGCAGCTACTGTGGCTGGATTGGTATTACATGAAGCACGTAGAATTCCAGATGTTGGTCAACGCTTTATGTTTCATGGTTTCCGCTTTGACATTGTTGAACGGCAACGGCACCAAATTACAAAAATTCGGGTTACGCCTCCCAAAAACGAAGTTTCTGAAGATTAAATCACAACAATCTCAACTTATGTAGAATTGAAGAATTTGATAGACGTGTTAGGTATATCATAAACTAAAAAATACTAGAAATTTGTCGCATAAACCAACCGTTTAACCTTGATATAAGTTGTAAAATATTTACGTGGGAGCTCTGACTGGGAGGACAGAGGATATAAGCAGAGACATTATCCCCGATATCGTGAAAGCAACAAATATTCTTACAATGAGAATGCACGAATGTGCCGCACAGACGGCTAAATAAATGGCAAGTAAAGATATAGCAGCTATGATTATGGTCGATAGTAAGGCAAAAACACTAGATATTGTGATCGAACGCGACCTTTGCCAAAAGATAATGACAAAACATATTGAACCGGTAAAATACAATTATCAGAAATGATGACTATTAATCCTGATACTTTGGATTCTGACAACTCCCCCGGAGACGCCTCAGAACTTGTACAGACACGGAGATACCGGCAATTACCTGTTGTTTGAGATGGAAAATGTCAGGCCGTAGTATCAGTGCGTGACCTATATTCAGCCTATAAAGAGGCCCTCGAAAAGGACATTCGAGATACCGAAGCCTTCGTACTTAGTGATCGCTACGAGGCTTAGTTATGGGCCAAGAAATTCGATACCGCTTTGCCGGTTACAAATACTGTTCCTGTAAAAGTCGCTAAGATACATATGTCACGAGACACTTCAACTTGATAAACCGCAGTCTTGCGTGACCCAGAAACTCTGTTTGCTCGAGCTCTCAAGACGTCGCCGACCTTTGCTCCTTTAATGAAGGTCACATGGGCATCAATAGCGACCGATAGATTCCCAGGCGCATTAGAGGCAAGACCAAATGCCGTGTCAGCCAGTGAGAAAATCACGCCACCATGGCAACTATTAAAAAAATTGAGATGTTTTTGTCTGAGGGTAAGCTCAACTATCGAAAAGCCATCCCCACCATCAATGTGGTCAATGCCCAAATAAGACGCGAAACTATCCAATGGCAGTAGGTCGCATGACCGAAGGGGAGTAGAAGTCATGCGGCAACCAGTGGATTGCCAAACCCCATCTCATCACGAAGCTTGCCGCAAATTTCACCATTAGTTAAACCAGACTCGACGCCGCTGACAATATGTTCAAAAATATTTTCTTGCTCATTGATTGATGCAAAGGCTAGCCGATCTAATGCTCTGTCCACAGCAACTTTTGACCGCGCAGCCTTGAAAGTGCGCAGACGATCTAGTTGACCTTGCATAACACTCTCGGCTGGACGCGGCAAGGACACGACACCCGCATCATCATCTTCAAGGTATTTATTAACACCCACGACTACCTGCTCGCTCTCATCTATGCGTCTTTGAAATTCGACAGCTGATTTACCAATCATTCCTTGGACAAGGCCAGTCCCCACCGCCTCGAACATGCCGCCGGCATCTTCAACCACACGCATGACATCAACAATTTTCTCCTCCATTTCATTAGTCAAAGTCTCAACATAAAAAGAACCAGCCAATGGGTCGATGACATCAACCAAATGAGCTTCATCTCTGAGTATATTTTGTGTCGCGACAGCTATTTTAGCAGCCTCCTCAGTTGGCGTGCTTAAGACCTCGTCGTAACCGTCTGTATGCATCGACTGCAAGCCGCCTAAAATACCCGCGATAGCCTGTGCAGACACGCGCGCAATATTATTCAACGGTTGCTGCCTTGTCAGATCAACGCCGGACGTTTGGGCATGAAACTTAAAACGTTGCGACCGCTTATCTTTAACCCCAAACCGATTCTCGACTATTTTTGCCCAGATACGTCGTCCAGCCCGAAATTTTGCAATCTCCTCGAAGAAGCTGATGGAAATGTCAAAGAAGAACGTGAACCTTGGTAAAAACTCATTAGGTTGCATGCCGCGTGCAATGCAATCCTCCGTATATTGAACTGCTGTGCACAGCGTAAAAGCCATTGCTTCTGCGGGCGTCGCACCTGATTGCTGCATGTGTTGACCAACTACAGATACGGGATTCCAATTCGGAACATATTTATTCGCAAAAGAGACGTGATCAACAAAGACGCGCCTCGCGCCGTCCAAAGCTAGACGAAAAAACATATGATTCGATACAAAATGCGATAAAAAATCACTCTGATTAGATGTACCTGTTAACTTATCCCATGCGATCGACCGCCGATTGGCCACACCAAGCAAGAATGCAAGAAGGGTGAAAGGTGAGGGATCATTGAGAGCGATGGAAGTTTTCTCTATTGGCACACTATTCAAGCACATATCTAGATCATCGACCGTATTAATAGTTGTGCCACATGTGCCGAGTAACACAGGATCAACCTCATCAATGTCATATCCGCGATATACAGAATTACACGGAATGATACTCAAGGCCGTGGCGCCCGCATCAATGATTTTAAGCATGCGTTTATTATACTCTTCGGGCGTTGCTAAGCCAATTAGCTGCCGCTGGGTCCAAGTACGGCCGCGATGCATGGATGGATAAATACCTCTTGCCCATGGTGCTTGCCCCGGAAAACCTAAGTCCTCCATATAACGCGAGCTATCCCAATCTTCAGGAGTGTAAATTGGTTTTACTTCAATGCCCGACCGATTTCTTCGCAGGTCACTTCTCATTATGGTGTGATCATATTCCGATTGCCATTGGGATTTTGCCCTATTAAAATCCATTGGAGGCGACTCAGCATCGTCAGACATTAAACTATCCCCTTTTTTAATTTACTCGTCGCTCTAATATCAAATTCGATAATTTCGTGACTATCTCCTCGCGTGACGCTCCCGGATGAAAAATTTCCGCAACGCCAGACTCTCTTAACATGTCTACCTCATCATCAGGGATGATCCCCCCGACTACAACAATGACATCATGTAACTCTGCTGCCCGCATGGCGACCATAAGCTTAGGCATCAATAAGTGGTCAGTTGCCAAAGAGCTAATACCAATCGCGTCAACATCTTCTTCCATCGCTTGATTAACAACAGTTTCGATCGCCTGCCAAGGAGCTGTATAAATCACTTCCATTCCTGCATCACGAAGGAATCCGGCAACGAGCCTAGAGCCTCGGTCATGCCCATCAAGGCCAATTTTGGTTACAAGTACTCGGGGCGGCCTCCCGAGTGATTTTTCAAGCATCAGCGCTGTTTCATGAACGTTCCGCCGAGAAGACAATGGGTGACCCATAAATTTATTCCCCGTTTGCCTGCGTATTCGCCAATGGGCGTAAAACCTCTAAAAACTCGTGCGCAATGGAGGTCGGCGCATCTCCACCGGGGCGATACCAAACACGTGACCAATTCAATGCCCCAAGAATCATTAACCGCAAATATTGGCGAGGTACATCTTCCCTTATGGGTGAACTATCAATCAAATTTGCGAATTTTGCTTCATATGAGTCACGTAGAGGTACCAATCGAACACGAATGCTATTTTCTTCAAGTGCAAGCTCTCTAACTACAACTTGGGCATAATCTCCACCATCGAGCAACATTTCCAGATGGGCCGCCATTGCTGCTTCAAGTCGTTCCCAAGGCTTAAGCTCTGCCTCAATCGCTTTATTGACTGCACTGGAGATCCGCCGTGTTCCTTCTTCGTGCAAAGCTATTAAAAGATCAGCCTTCGAAGGAAAATAATAGTACATGGACCCAGCCTTCATACCGGCATCAGTCGCGATATCACGCACCGAGGCCGCAGTATAACCTTGCTCCCGGAAATTGCGCGCAGCTGCATCCAATAATTGGGCGCGTCGGTTATCTCGCTTCAACCTTGGTGATGAACCCTCAGAAGATTTCTCTCCGATGGAGAGTGAAAAAGGCATTACACTACCCCTCCAGTAACACAAGCTCCCGAATCCCTAATTAACATTTGTTAGGAATGTGGTCAAATGGTGCAAATCAAACGTTCGTTTTTTTGGAATTGACATCCGAAACAATTATCGTCACGGCTTTAAGCCTGATCCAGCTCGCACGACCACGGAAAATCCAATGTCCTCAATATCCCTATCACGACCTAACAGTCGAAAAAAAATTCATACCCGGACGATCGAATGCAATGGCTATCAGAGGGAAGATGGCTTTTGGAATATTGAGGGTGTCATTACTGACACCAAGACCTACTCTTTTGATAACAACGACCGCGAAGGCATTATGTCCGGCGAATCGATCCACAATATGTCAGTGCGATTAACAATCGATAATGGAATGACAGTTATCGACGCTGAGGCGATAACGACCGCGTGGCCGTATCATCTCTGTAAGCGAGCAGCCCCTTCTGCTAAAATCTTGAAGGGACTAAAGGTCGGACCCGGGTGGCGCAAAGCGGTTAGCAAAGCAATTGGCCGAACCAAAGGATGCACGCATATTCGCGACCTCATTATGGGTCCAGTAGCTCAGACTGCATATCAAACCATAGTTCCAATGCAAACAATTATTGAAGCCAGAGTAAAGGCCACAAAGCCGAAAAATTGGCGGCCCGCCGTTCTTGGAACTTGCTTTGCTCATGATTCTGATGGCCCTGTTGTCAAACGAATTTGGCCAGAGTTCTTCACCCACAAATTAACGGATGAGGATAAGTGATTGGTAAACTAACTAAACAATATAAAATACTTGTGCTGAAAAAAATTGAACCAGTATTGTCAAAGGATGACGAATAAAGTTTATGATTCGCCCCTACTTGGAAAAAACGAGGCCATATATTTCCTTATAACATTTTTCTCTCAATTAATGATAATTATTAACCCTTAATCGATAAACCTTGTCAGTCGTTGCAAAAAATCAATAAATTTATTCGATATTGAAGATTCAAGCTTATCTTCCTTGCCAGATATTTTCCTTCACCGCATAGTAAATAGATGTCAGATAAGCGCGATATACTAAATTCAAAACTTCTAGCTCGCGATCACTCGAAGGCTCAATCAGCTGCACCTCGCTTGTGCGAGTGGCCTAACTGTATCAAAAGTGGTGAACATCGCGCGCCACGCTCTCCAGATGACTTAAACTCTTATCGATGGTTCTGTCTAGACCATGCTCGTCTGTATAATAGAAATTGGAACTACTTCGATGGCATGTCTGACGACGAGGTGGAAGCCGATCGTCGTGCAGATACTGTTTGGCGGCGACCCTCATGGCCACTAGTTGATGGACCACCAACGCACGAACAAATTAATGCTTTTTGGCGCGGAGACTATTCAGACCCCTTTAATGTATTTCATGAATCACTGAATAAGCCCCACTCTCATCCTGAGGAGCCCACCTATTCGATTGGACTCGATATAAAAAAAGCTTTAGAAACTCTTGGCCTTTCCATGCCAGTGGAAATAAAAGGCCTCAAAGCTGCATACAAGGTGTTGGTGAAACGTCATCATCCTGATGCCGCTGGAAATGACGGAGACGATGCTCAAATTAAAGAAATCAACGAGGCATACCGCGTAATACTCGATTTCCTAATAACGTAAGGTACTTTATTACCAAATTGTTGAAATTTATGTGACCAACTCACCGGTCTTGACCCAGCCGCCCTCAACCCGTACGTGTCTACTTTTGCTGGGCTTCTAACCGGCGTTTTTCATTACAACTAGTCCAAAATGGGATTCCTGCAATGAATATTTCTGTCCCCTCTTCCGACACTCTCAGCAAAATGAGACCAGACACTACAATTTCAGTTCGCGATGTCTTCGGTATCGAGACCCACATGGATGTTCCGGCATTTAGTGAGGCAGAAGACCATGTGCCAGAAGTTGATGATACCTATTGCTTTGATCCGGATACGACACTGGCCATTCTTGCTGGGTTTGCACATAACCGAAGAGTGATGATCCAAGGTTATCACGGTACTGGCAAATCGACACATATTGAACAAGTCGCAGCAAGATTAAATTGGCCGTGTATCCGCATTAATCTTGATAGCCATATCAGCCGTATTGACCTTGTAGGCAAAGACGCTATCGTTCTTAAAGACGGCATGCAAGTAACAGAATTTCGGGAGGGGATTCTCCCGTGGGCTCTACAAAATCCGATCGCAATCGTTTTTGACGAATACGATGCAGGACGCCCCGATGTGATGTTTGTTATTCAACGGGTTTTGGAGGTGCAGGGAAAATTAACCTTACTTGACCAAAACCGCGTCATCCGCCCTCACGATCATTTTAGACTTTTTGCTACAACCAATACAGTCGGACTCGGCGATACAACCGGTTTATACCACGGCACTCAACAAATTAATCAGGGCCAAATGGACCGTTGGAATATTGTTGCCACACTTAATTACTTATCGCATAACGCTGAGGCTAACATCATTTTGGCCAAATCCCCGGGATATGAGACGACACAGGGACGCGAAACGGTGAACGCCATGGTGAACGTTGCTGACTTGAGTAGAGCAGGTTTCATCAACGGAGATATTTCTACTGTTATGTCGCCCCGTACAGTGCTCACGTGGGCGGAAAATGCCGAAATTTTTAACGATGTAGGGATGGCCTTCAGGCTCACATTTTTGAATAAATGTGACGAGATCGAGAGACCTATAGTTGCAGAATATTACCAACGCTGTTTTGGTGAAGAATTAGCTGACTCTGCCGTCACCGCCATCTCAGCCGAGAGTTAATACGAACCCGATATGGCTCAAAAAGAAGAACCGAACGAACTGCTTAAGCGGGTCACCTCTGCAGCATTCAAAGCACTCGCTGGAGTGAAAACTATGAACGTGGGGTTTTCCCCAGGGCAAGCAACGGTTACTGATGAAACGGCAATATTACCCGGCCCTATTGGTGATTTAAAAAAAACTGACATCACCCAGCTACGAGGGGTCTCAGACTCTCTGGCCCTTCGATTACGCTATCATGATAATATTGTTCACAGAGACCACATGCCTAAAGGACCGGAAGCAAGGGCCGTATATGAGGCAATCGAGCAAGTCCGTTGTGAGAGTCTTGGTGCTCTATATTTTTCCGGTGTGGCTAAGAATTTAGATGTTCTAATTGATGAACGGTACAAATCTCGTGGCCTCAGTTCTGTTACCACACGCAATGAGAGCAATCTTATTGATGCGGTCTCAATGCTAATTCGAGAAAAAATTACTGGTCAGCCTCCTCGTGTCAGCGCAGGTAGATTATTAGACTTCTGGCGCGAGGAGTTAGAAGAACGTATTGGCGAGCAATTAACGGTGTTAACTAGCTGCCCCTCAGACCAAGCAAAATTCTCTGACGTTGTAAGTGATATTATTCGCGCTCTCGATCTTGCGGACGAGGAAACTGAAGATACGGAACCTAATGAGCAAGAAAGTGAGGATGATTCTGAAGAGAATGCCGATGACGCAGAGACAGGCGAAGATGGAGATGCCAATGACCAAGCCATGACTGCTGGGCAAACCAGTGAGATGGATATGTCCGACGAAAATGAATTTAGTGAGGGAGAAGAAGAGCAGTTTATGAGCGGTGATGGCGACGAAGAACCTGCCGGCCCAAGTAGTCAAAATGAAACTTGGGGCCGTAATTCCACATCATCCGAGACTCGCTATAAGCCCTTCATAAATAAGTATGATGAAGTCATTAACGCGGATGATTTATGCGATGTTGAAGAATTGGATCGCCTCCGGCACCAACTAGATCAACAACTCGCTAGCATGCAAGGGGTTGTATCAAGACTAGCTAATCGCTTGCAGCGACGTTTAATGGCAAAGCAAACGCGTTTATGGGAATTTGATCTCGAGGAGGGGCTTCTCGATGCTGGCCGCCTGTCACGCGTTGTTACCAATCCAATGTATCCATTATCCTACAAAATGGAGCGCGATACGAACTTTCGAGATACAGTTGTTACCCTTTTAATCGACAACTCGGGCTCCATGCGTGGCCGCCCGATTACTGTTGCTGCGATGTGCGGTGATATTCTAGCTCGCACTCTGGAGCGTTGTGGCGTCAAAGTAGAAATTCTTGGTTTTACAACGAGGTCGTGGAAAGGCGGGCAATCACGTGAGAAATGGGTCACGGATAATAAACCAAAAAACCCCGGTCGATTAAATGATTTGCGGCATATTATCTATAAATCTGCTGATCAACCGTGGCGTCGATCTCGCAAGAATTTAGGCTTGATGCTTCGGGAGGGGCTTCTTAAGGAAAATATAGATGGCGAAGCCCTATTATGGGCGCATCAACGCCTATTAATTAGGCCTGAACAGCGTCGAATTCTATTGGTAATATCTGATGGCGCGCCAGTAGACGACGCAACGTTATCCGCTAATCCTGGTAATTATCTGGAAAGACACCTTCGTGAGACTATCGAATGGATCGAAACACGATCTGGTATTGAAATTACGGCTATTGGCATAGGCCATGATGTTACGCGATATTATCGCCGCGCGGTGACGATCATCGATGCGGAAGAACTTGGAGGTACAATGATGGAACAGCTAGCAGAGTTGTTCGATGATGACTTAAGAGACACTGTCCGACAAGCACGTTAATAGATTGAACGTCTCCAGCTGAGCGCAGGAAAATAATTAATTAGTCAAGGCTGCTAATTTGTCAGTTAGGGCGATTTCTACTCATCGCCTCCTGTTTCAGCACGAGAACCCATTTTTCTGCGCAAGTATTTGTCAAGAGCGAGGAGACATTCTTGGCTTTTATGAAATGTCATCACGAGACACCCCTATCACCATACCTGGGAACTCGAATAGGAAAACCCCTAGTCCACCACGCCTGCAAATACCAAATTTTTTGCCGAGAAAAACAAATATCTCTATTCTAGGGATCGCTCTCAAAAAACGGGGCTTTATCTTAATTGTAAAACCTGTCAGGCCATCTTATTTACACCACACTTAATCGATCAACCATGCCTCGTTAGTTCAACCAACACTTATCAGGAAAAGCTATGACGTTCAGTCAATGCCCCTCTGCAACGAGATGGCCGATTAAAAACTGACATTTTCTGGATGTTTATAATTCGCCTGTCTTGGCAACATAGTTAAAATATTTCAACTCTCTTGAACAAATAAAGGTGAGATAAAAGTAATTTATTCCACTCGATTTCATCGATAAACTGAATCACGCTAATTTGATAAACTCGGTATTACATTATTACCAGACGCGACAAACTAATGAAATTTACCCGTCTTACTGATACTAATTTTACCCCTGCACCTTCACTTTTATTTGATTTGGATGTTCGCGAGACACCTGATCTATCGATTGGAAATATTAAATCCAGTCTCCTGATAGTGAACTCTGCATGATTATTTGTGATCTTAGTCACTGGGCGGAGCATACGGACTTTGATGCACCCGTAGACATTTTCCATTATTTGCCGATGCCTTGGTATCCCCTGATCGACAATCAAGATACCCGTGAGGCTATCGGTGAGGCTACGCCACATATGCCTTGGTCTAACGATGATTTTTTTAAAAATACTGGTACGGCATAATTGGGACACGGTGATTTTTTGGATACCAAAAACGTTGGAGAAACTAGACGAAAGCTCTGCGAGGGGCGTCTTGGTTGGTTGCATAATCGTCTAACGGTTAGCCACACGGCTCAGGAGACTGGGTATTTATTCATTCACCATTCACTCACGAGGGCAGATGTTAGTGATAATGACAAAATACACCCGACTAACGCTCACGCTTTGAGAGCATTGGTACACCTGTTCAGCCACATACATAATATGTTCTTTGGCCGTCTACATCTTATCTGCCATGGGTTGTCGAGCCGGGGTCCCTTCTCTACTGTCAAGAGGACAGCGCATCAGACCACGCTGTTAATGCAATCTAAGCAACCACTGATAGTCGGCACCAAGAATGCAGCTCACACAGTTTACCTATTTGAAAAGGATCAAGTTGCAATTCACGATCATTTTTAATCTCGAGAGGAATAAATGTGTGTCTTGCGTACACGGCGGACCAACCAGCGAGAATATCCCGTGTCATCAAAAAGATTAAGAATCAGATTAGTAAGCACCATCATCCTTATCTTGTGTATAAATTTAACATGGGACTCAGCTGCCCAAACGAAATCCCTCACAAAGAAAGAGACCTATCGTGGCATAAATATCGCCGCCGTTCCTTTGCCGCCTGCTAATGCCTACGCCGTAAGTCTGTTAGCGAATGGGCCAGCGATTGCTAAAATTAAACAGGCGATTGATCACATCTATAAATACTCGGCTTTCAGCGCGCACCATATCAATACCTTAAAGAAAAACGGTAAAGTGACATTAGTTTACAATGCCTCTTTTCCTCAATCAAAATTAGCCAGTGTAGTTATTGCTGCCTTTTTTCCAGATTTTTTCGAACGCAAAAAAGGAGGCCAAAAAGATTTCTTAGTGGTAGTTGGGCGCTTTGGCGTTAAATGGCCCATCGATAAACTTGCTGCCATAATTGTCCATGAGCTAGTCGGACATGGTTTACAGCATCTGCGTGGACGAACAGGCAAAGACCGAAAGATCGATAAAGAGTGTGAGGCCCTCATTTATGAAGAAAAAGCCTACCAAGACTTTAACACGCGCAGAGATACACGCGATATGCAACAATTTCGAAAAAGCATGCGAACCAAATGGTGTGCTGATTTCCAACGTTATTTAACGACCCGAGGCTTAAACTCAGATAAAGTATGGAATCATGGCAAACCGAACGTTCGGTACCTTCTTAACTATTTTAATGAATATATCACGCATCTACGAAATACTGGTATCTCTGGGAACGCGGTAGCTGCTGCGAAAGAGACGCGCGAACGTAATTTTGCAATTACTGTTGCTAAAGCTGAAACCTCTGGTTCCATTCATAAATTATTTTGGATCGGCAGACGCTATCTTCGGGGTATAGGCGCGCCCAAAAATCCTGAAAAAGGTGCCAAATGGCTTATGAGGGCTGCTAAAGGCGGCCACGCTCAAGCACAGCACACCTTAGGCGTGCTTTTCTTTGATGGTTATGGGGTGGGGAGAGATCTGGTTGAAGCCTATAAATGGCTAACGCTGTCATCTAAAGCTGGTTATCTAAAGTCAACAAAACTGCGACAGAAAATTAAAGTCCACCTCACCCAGGCACAGATTGAAAAGGCGGAGAAACTTGCAGCCACTTGGAAAAAGATAACAGGCTAGAGTGGTCTCAGGAATATCACTTATCATTTTAAAAAACTCTCCGCCAAGAACTATGCTCATACTGACTTAAGTGGGGACCCCTCGATCTGAATACTCAGCATTAGTACACAACAGCTGAAATAACGCCAACTTGGGAAATTTGGATTCTAGAAGCAGCACAATATATCTTGACAACTTTGTTGTGCCGCAATGGTTTGCTTAGCGTTTCTAACCTGCTATTTATATCTTGCTTAATGGTCATACCCCATTCTCAGGGCTCACGTAGCCTGTCGACATTCTAACAAGACCTGTTTCTCTGTATCCAGATTTTAAAGACCGCGTTTTGGTCGGGAAACTGCGTTTCCGCGGAAGGGTTGAACTTTTTAGCTTTGACCAACATTTTAGTGGATTTTTCTCACTGGGGGTCAGCTATGACGTGATGTCCAGATCTGATAACGGACAAAGGCTAGCCGCCCAGTTAGTGTATAATCAAGATGGTACTCTGAGCGGAATAACCAATACACACCTCGATACTTTATCAAACAAACGCGGCCGCCCTTTAAAGCACAAAACAAACCAAGACGCGGGGTCAATGAGCCTAGGTGACGACGGAGAGATAATTGTGGCGTTTGAGCGTAATCATCGTATCTGGCGGTATTTGCCGGAAAAGACAGGGCCAATGCCCATCAAACCACCCACGGAGCTTGCCTCTATGCCATCCAATGAAGGCATAGAGGCTCTAACATTGTTGAATGACGGTAGCTTGTTAGCCATAAGCGAGGGGGATATTGGGGGTAATGAGGCAGTTGCGTGGGTTAGTGATACCAGCGGGTGGTCAGTCATGACATTCAATTTGTCCGGCGGCTTTGAAGTGTTAGGAGCCGCGTCTCTGCCATCTGGCGACGTTCCAGTGCTGAAGCGGCGTTTTACCGTGTGAAAAGTCGTTGCGGCGAGGATCCGCAAATTATGGGCTGAAAACATTCAATCGGGAGCAGCTTTATAAGCACCTCTTTTAGCGGTGATTACCTTCCCGATGACGATCGATAACTTTGAGGGCATTGAAGTTCGTCGGAACGAACTCGGCCAAAACTTTTATTTATTGAATATCAGATATCAATTTCAATCCGATACAGCGTAATTTTCTCATGACATTTGAACTGATAGAGTAGATGGCGTTCCCCCTCTGTATAATTATTGCACTACAACAAAAATGTAATTGCCACACTTACCTCAAAAATAACTTTTAACGCAATGTTACTTTATGTTTCAAAACTATCTTTTCTCTGTAGAGAAAGCAGTTCAATCCCGTTCGTGCAACACTCATTTCTGGTGTACTAGACTTGCATGCTGCTAGTCTGACATGAACACGTTGTAAAGACCCCGGGCGAGCCAAAAAGAACACTAACAATAGGTTAACGTATAAGATATTTTCCTAGTCAAAATCAAAGTCGGATAATTTCAATTTCATGGGATTTGTTAGACTTGATGATGGTGATCCTCATCGGGGTCTTTAAAGGTTGATCACGGTGGGATTTGGTTGTTTTGATACCTTACTTTTTATTTTGTTAATTTATTAGATGAGCCTTGTACCTTTATCACCTCAAGAGTTGACATTTTTAAAATATCCCCGGGGCTATAACCCAACTCTTCAAGTATTTCAGCTGAATGTTGGCCAATTGACGGAGCTGCCCCACCCGGCGCATACGGCTTAAAGGGCGCCACCCCCGGCACGTTGGGCACAGCCCAAGAATCTCTGGACCCGGATTGTGGTACCCACGCAATTAAACCCGATTCTTTAACGTGCGGGTGCTCAACAAATTGAGAGTAGGTTTGCACAACTTCGTTTTGAATACCGGCCTCGTTAAGCCGCTGACACCAATTATTAGACGTGTCTTTCTCAATTATTTCTCCAATAATGACATCAAGCGCATCAGCGTTAGCCAATCGTGCCTCCGCTTCGGCAAAGTCGGGGTTATTTGCTCCTTCCGGCCAGTTAAAAGCATGGCAAAGTTGGCGAAAGTCTCTGTCCCAGATCACGGTAATCTGGATCCAACCGTCACTTGTTTGATAGACACCGTTAGGCATCATACTTACTTTAAATGGACCATCACGATAGTTACTCATTAGTCTAACAGCTTGAATGCTGGCTGACGCCTCCATCAGACTTATAGGAATGTGCCTCCCCTTGCCCGTATCCCGACGGGCATACAAAGCTGCCCCAACAGCCTGCATGGCGTAAAGCCCCGTAGCCATATCGTTGATAATATTTGGTGTTCGATGCGGTTTACCATCAGGTCCATGATTCTCCGACATAAATCCTGTGAATGCCTGAAGGATTGGGTCCATAGCTGGTTTAGCGCGCAGCGGGCCTTTTAACCCAAATCCTGAGACAGAGACATAAATCATTGAGGGATTAATATGAGATACCCGTTCGAAGGAAAATCCTAACCGATCTATAACACCGGGGCGAAACCCCTGAATAAATATGTCGGCATGAGAAACCAGCTGCTCAATAATTTTCCGGCCCTTCTTGGTTTTTAAATCTAGGGCCAGCCCACGTTTACCTATGTTAGCCAAGATGGAAAAAGCTGTATTATCACCATAAGAGGGCATAAGCCGTCGTGACCAGTCCCCCTCAGGAGGCTCAACCTTGATCACATTAGCACCTTGGCAAGCCAGTAACATGCCGCAATAGGGCCCAGCAACGCCTTGACTCAAATCAATTACGTTAAGACCCTTGTAGGGCATATCAGAACTCATTTCCGCTCCTTGCATATCAGCTGACACATTTAAGACAAACAGCCTCTTAGTAAGGTGTGGGCCTCCTACCCAAAAATTTTCAAAATCACGTCGCTATGCACTCCGCATTAGTTAAAGAGGCACCACGAGGGCGATTCTGTACTTGTTACCAACACCGTATATTAAACGCGCAGCGCTGACTACTTATCTTCCTTTAAGTTATTTAACACCAAAATCACGAAAAGATTTATTGTATGAGCGTTACACTAAAAATCTACACACATGCATTGGCACAGAACCGGAATTTGAACCTTCACTCTTGCAACGATATAACTAAATCGTTCCATGTCCTAGGGATCTCGTAAATACAACAGATTTCCAAAACCGAGGTTTAGGATTCTGATTAGAAAACCGCTTAGAGCGTAATAAAAAACAGTGCCATTGTTGCCGTTGAACAAAACATCATGGCCCTCGTTATACCAATGCTTCGCATTTATTACTTCTGGCAGATCAAGGCCTGATTGAACTTCTTTTTATTACTGGGCGTTCAATGTCATGAGCACCTAACACTATGCACGCTACTCAACTTAAGCTAGTCAAATAAGGTTGTTTATACTTACTTGCTGTGGCTGGTTTTTCAAATTTAAAAAACAACTACGTCCAACAATCCTCTGCGATCTACAGCAAAAAACTGCTAAAACGGACTCCCAGGCACCAGCACTGAATCTGCTCAAGCTGCAGATTGTGCCTCCTTGACTCGCTTCTTGAGCCGCCGCATGTTAGGTGAAAGATGAATATTCCGGCTTTTCAATAAGAATGTGTCCAGACCTCCTATATGCTCGACTGTCCGAACTGCAGAGGTCGCTACCCTGACCCTAATAGATATCCCTAGGGTTTCCGAGAGAAGAGAAACATTTTGCAAGTTAGGTAAATAACGTCGCCGTGTTTTATTGTGGGCGTGACTTACATTATTTCCGGTCAGCACCCCTTTACCGGTGAGTTCGCAACGTCTAGACATACCTTATCATCCTTTTTAGAGAACACATCACAATTCCTCCGTGGCATGGTCTATGCCATGTGACCTCCTCCGTCAAGTCATAGCGGGGCGTCGATCTGACCACGGGCGCGCGCGCTCAAAACACGCTGCAGCGTGCAAAACCCGTCCGTCTGCAAACAATGGACCTACAATTTGCAAAGCAACAGGTAAACCATTATCCGTAAATCCACTGGGCAAAGTTATCGCTGGGTGACCAGTCATGTTGAACGGATGTGTGTATGGATACCATGACGCCCGGGGTTGATCTGTGATCGTGCCGTCGATTTCAATCGGTTCTCGCGGATCTTGGTCGAGAAGGAGTGCCGGTCGCGTTAATGTTGGTGTGACCACCAAGTCAACCTCATCAAACCAACTTTGCACCTCACGAAAAACTTTAGTTCGCGTTTGCATGGCTTTTTGCAGATCAACGGCGCTAAACTGTGTCCCTCTCTCCGTCCAATAGCGCAGTGTTTCGCTCATATCATCGCCCATTTTTTTTGCCATTTCATTAAACCGAATAGCAAATGATGAGAAAATTATCGGCTGCCAGATCGGTAAGGTTGGCGTAAACGCCCCCTCGTAGGGGAATAGATCAGCACCCTGCTCCTCAAATGCTACAAGTGCCGCCTCAAACAGATGGCGAGTCTGAGGGTCAATAAGGTTGTTACCAAGATAGAAACGCCACCCAATTCTTACTCCGCTGAGATCGCCCTCCCCTAATGCGGCCTTGGCTAAATTTTCTAGAGGCAGACGCCCTAAGCTATGAATATCGGATGGATCCGGACCCACCATAGATTGCAACATTAGCCCAGTATCAGCAACGGTCCGTGTCATTGGCCCAATAAAGGAAAAAAGTCCAAAAGTTTCAGCACTCATATCGTGCGGCACTCGTCCCAACGATTGTTTCATGCCGACAATACCGCACGCTGCAGCAGGTATCCGTATTGAACCACCTGCGTCAGTGCCCACGTGCAACGGCGCTAATCCCGCCGCTCCGGCTGCTCCTGCGCCGCCAGAGGATCCCCCGGGTGACCTTTTTAAATCCCATGGATTCTTTGTTTTACCAAATAAAGGCGCTTCAGTCATTGGCATATGGCCGAATTCTGGTGAGGTCGTTTTACCAATTAGGATGGCGCCAGCAGCGCGTAATCGAGCCATGACGACACAATCATCATCTGGAATATTACGTGCATAAGCTCGCGAACAGAAGGTCGTTCTAACACCTTTAGTATTTAAAAGGTCTTTTACTCCCAGTGGAACCCCATGAAGCGGCCCCAATGTACTCCCGGAGGCAACCGCTTCATCTGCTAATTTAGCGTCAGCCCGTGCTTCATCCGCGCAAACAGTTACAAAACTGTTGAGATAAGGTTCCGCGTCCTCAATGCGGGACAAGACAGCGTTAACAGCCTCCATCGCCTTAATTTCTTTATTTCGAATTGCAGCTGCCAACTTAATTGCTGGCAAAAAACATAGATCGTCGCGATCCATAAAATTACCCTCCCTACTAATTTTTTTCCTTATTGCTTGACCAGTTGCACGCAGATCATAGTATTCCCATTATTATGAAAATTATTAATCAAAAGGCTGATCACGCCATTCAAGTTGAACCAGATGTCCGACACAATTGGCGGACAGATGATAGTATAGCGCTCTTCGAACTTCCGTTCATGGATTTAGTGCACTGGGCCCAAGAACTTCACCGTCGTTATTTCCCAGCTAACGAAGTCCAGCGTTCAAACCTTCTTTCAGTAAAAACAGGGGGCTGTCCCGAAGACTGTAGTTATTGCCCTCAGTCTGCTCATCACCAAGCCAGTGTTGAGCCGGACAAACTAATGGATATAAATTCAGTCTTGGCCGAAGCCCGCACCGCAAAAACCGGAGGAGCAACTCGATTTTGTATGGGTGCGGCCTGGCGCAATCCCAAAGACCGTGACATGCCCGCAATGTGCCAGATGATTGAGGGTGTGCGCAGCTTAGGCCTAGAAACCTGCGCAACCCTAGGAATGCTAACTCCGTCGCAGGCGGAAGCACTCAAGAATGCCGGTTTAGACTACTACAATCATAACATAGACACGTCCGAGGCTTTCTATAGTAATATTATCACGACACGGACATACGAGGACCGGTTAGATACATTAATGACCGTTCGCCAAGCAGGAATGAAAGTCTGTGCAGGCGGCATTGTTGGTATGGGCGAGACCCGCGTTGATCGCGCGGATATGCTCGTTACTCTCGCAAACTTGAAGCCGCATCCGGAGAGCGTTCCAATTAATCTATTGGTCCCGGTGGAGGGCACACCTCTGGCAGATACACCGGATTTTGATCCGTTAGAATTTGTCCGGACTGTCGCAATCGCCAAGATAATGATGCCCAGCTCCGTAATACGATTATCTGCTGGACGCGAACAAATGAGCGATGAATTTCAAACATTGTGTTTTTTAGCTGGCGCCAGTTCAGTTTTTGTCGGACCAAAGCTTTTGACAACGGACAACCCAGCACGCGGCGATGATGATGCTTTATTTGAGCGCTTGGGCCTCAATGGTGCTAAGTACCCCGGCGGGTCATGACGCTCAAGAAGTGCAGGCCAGGATGGTTTGCAAAGGGCTACAACCATATTTGGTTGCCCTATACTCAGATGCATACCTCTCCTCTACCTCAGGTAGTCAAAAGTACTCACGATACACGCATTGTTTTAAATGATGGCACGGAACTCATTGATGGAATCGCGTCATGGTGGTCGGCGTGCCACGGCTACAATCACCACTACATTCGTGAGGCTGTAGTTACGCAACTTGAGAATATGCCGCATGTCATGCTGGCGGGCTTATCAAATGAGCCTGCTTATACATTAGCAAGCCGATTAGCCGCATTAACTCCAGGTCAACTTAGTCGTGTTTTTTTCTCCGAATCGGGGTCAGTATCAGTGGAATTAGCTATGAAAATGGCAGTTCAATACTGGATCAATACCGGGCAATCAAATCGCAAAAAATTTATTTCATTCAAAAACGGTTATCATGGGGACACTATTGGCACTATGGGGATCGGAGAGACAGACAACATCATGCACGGCCCTTTCTCAGGCTTGATGACGAAACAACGAATTTCTCCTCTTCCTGCAACATTCGAATCACAAACCGATTTTGAGATATTTGTTGAGCGTCATGCGGAAACGACGGCAGCCGTAATCATGGAGCCTTTAGTCCAAGGTGCGGGTGGCATGGTTTTTCATGAGCCCGCAGTAGTAAAGTTTGTGCGTGAGATTTGCGATCGTCACAGCTTATTATTTATATTGGATGAAATTATGGTAGGCTTTGGGCGGACAGGCACCCTCTTCGCTTGCGAACAAGCATCAGTCACGCCAGATATCATGACGCTATCGAAATCCCTTACTGGCGGGACTATGGCCCTAGCGGCAACCATTGCCACTAACCATATTTTCGACGCATTTCTGGGGGATACCCTTGAAACGTGTCTTATGCACGGACCTACATATACAGGTAATGCTCTGGCTTGCGCAGCCGCCAACGCATCTATTGATTTATTCGAGTCTGAACCCAGACTGCTACAAGTCGCGGCAATTGAGTCACATCTAAAAGACGCTTTGAAGCCGTGCAAAGATATTGATGGGGTCAAGGACGTTCGCGTTAAAGGTGCAATTGGGGTTGTAGAGTTGGAGGCCTTAGGTGATATGTATTGGATACGTCAATGCTTCATTGATAAAGGATGCTGGGTGCGGCCATTTGGTAATGTGATCTACCTCATGCCCGCGTTTACAATAGAAATGAATGATTTAAAGCACTTAACTCGTTCGGTTGTCGAAGTAACGGAAGCTTGGTCTGAGCAGCGACACAAATGGACATAATTTATGCCACAACCTCTCTCAATACTTTTGCACAGCGTAAACTTAGCGAGTTAGAGAAAAAAAATCTACGGCGACACGTGACCGTCACAAAACCATTAAATGCAGTAGAAGTAATTCGTGATAATAAGAGGTTGATTAATTTTTCCTCAAACGACTATTTGGGTTTTAATCATCACCCTGCCCTAAAGAAGGCTGCAATTGAGGCTACTGAACGCTATGGGGTAGGGTCTGGTGCTTCGCGATTAGTAACAGGCACACACCCATTATTTAATGAACTTGAGGGACGATTAGCGAAAATTAAGGGGACAGATGATGCCGTCGTTTTTGGATCTGGCTTTCTCACTAATTCGGGGCTCATTCCTGCATTAATGGGACCAGAAGATCTTATCTTAGTTGATGAGCTAGCTCACGCATGTATTTATTTGGGCGCGCGATTAACCGGTGGCACACAACAAATCTTCCGTCATAACGATCTATCTCATCTGCGAGAGCTTCTGAAAACGCACCGCAGGAAATATCGGCATACAATTATTGTCACGGACGGTGTATTTTCGATGGACGGTGATTTAGCGCCCATTGCAAAAATAGCGGATATAGCGGACTCTTTTGATTCATGGCTAATGACTGACGACGCTCACGGAATTGGTGTGATAGGCGAAGGCAGGGGTTCAAGCTTTCAGAATGGTCGCCATCTCAACGTCCCATTACAAATGGGGACACTATCAAAGGCGATTGGTGGTTACGGAGGCTATCTGTGCTCTAGTAAACCCGTAATCGATTTAATACGCACTCGGTGCCGAACATTTATTTACTCCACTGGCCTGCCACCAGCTTCAGTTGCCACGGCCATCGCAGCATTGGACCTGATAGAGAGCAACCCACTTCTTGCAGCACGTCCGTTAGAGCTAGCAAAACGATTTACGCGTAGACTTAATCTTCCAGTTGCCCAAAGCCCCATTGTTCCTTTGATACTAGGCGATACAAATAAAACCCTCCGTGCAGGAAATTTACTTGAAGAAATGGGCTTTCTGGTAATTCCTATAAGACCGCCAACAGTCCCTGAAGGCACAGCGAGGTTAAGAATTACATTTTCGGCCGCTCATCAAGAAACACAAGTTGATAAATTAGCGGAGATAATTCGCGGACGACTTTTAGAAGACTCAGCACAATGACCGGCATTTTCATCACCGCAAGTGGCACAGAGGTCGGCAAGACCTATGTAACCGCTGCAATGATCCGTGGTGTTTTGTTAAAAGGTGGAAGCCCTCGTGCATTAAAGCCAATTATTACAGGTTTTAGTCCGGAAACTATGATGACCTCAGATAGCGCTATATTGCTTAACACCCTCGGTCAAATACCTTGCATTGAAACCATAGGAATCATATCCCCATGGCGCTTTGGGCCCCCGCTATCACCGGACATGGCGGCGGCTTTTGAGGGAGAGGAGATTAATCATCGGGCTGTAATTGCCCATAGTTTGGGTGGCCTCGAGGATACGGCAAAAACAACCTTAATTGAGGGTATCGGCGGTGTAATGGTCCCTCTCAACAAAACAACAACCGTCCTCGATTGGATTGAAGCATTGAAAATTCCCGCCATTTTAGTCGTGGGATCATACCTCGGAACCATTAGTCATACCCTGACCGCTATTAACGCATTGAAATCCCGTGATATTCCTATAAATGGGATCGTTATTTCGGAATCTGAAGAAAGTCCAGTTCCACCAGAATTGACAAAAACTTCAATACTTAATTTTACCCTAGATATTAACGTGTTAACTCTAAAACGCGGGCAACCCGACGATGAAACTTGCATTTTGTTGTCTGATCTAATTACCCTTGACTGAGTTAAAATAGAATCACAGTCGATGAATTGCTGTGCAACTTGGGTTTAGTATTCATTCGATGTTGAAATAGGCCACGTTTTAGACGTAACACTCTCTGTACACCAAATGATTTGGGCACTACAACGAGGGGCCAAACGATAATGATGGAAATGGGTTTTCCTGATAGAGTCGAGCCCCGCTAACAGTAAGCATCAAAAAAGCTAAAAGCAATTTTTGATAACCACGCAGCCTTTACTTCGCCAGTCCTATAGTAAATGCTCTTTAAGTGTCCAAACCCTTTGTAGCTGAAAAAACCAATACAGCTCGTCTGATCGGGTAACGTGTAACCTGGAAAAATAAAAATCAGCGTTTTTATATTTACAGAAATCTTGTGAATGTTTTCTAATTTAAGCCGTGACGGGCCTGTTTTATCGGTTGCCTGCTCTCAAAAAAATAATGTAAACATTATTTAAATAGGCTCTAACTCCTCTGCATCATCCTCGTCAATATCATCATCCATATTTCCACCTGCGGCATACCTTCGATACGAGCGGACTGAAAATGGTATCGAAATCATATAGATCGTTAAAAATATCGTTAGGCTAAGCCATGGAAAGCTAGCGACAAAAGCTATTATCATCGCAACACCAAGCATAGTGACTAATAATTTTCTCTGGGGGACGCGCAGTTTTTTCATGGAATAGGTTGGAATAGAACTGACAAAAAACGCTCCAATACCCAGCAGAAAGACAGAAACCACCCAAGGCGAACGAAAAATATTGGTATCTATTTGAAAAGTCAGAATCATTGGCACGAGGACAAGCCCGGCACCCGCAGGAGCTGGGATGCCTGAAAAAAAATTACTTTTCCATGAGGGCGCATTGTCGTCTTCCAACGCGACGTTAAAACGCGCTAACCTCAAGCCACAGCACATCGCAAACAACATTACCAGCAGCCAACCAACCCTGCCACCACCCTGCATACCCCAAAGATATAAAATCATTGCCGGTGCTACACCAAAGCAGACAAAATCCGACAGAGAATCTAGCTCAGCTCCAAATTTACTTGACCCTTTGAGAAGCCTTGCAATTCGGCCATCCAATGCATCAAAAACAGCCGCCACGGCAATTGCCATAACAGCTTCTTCCCAATGCTCCTCAATCGCAAATCTTATGCCCGTCAAGCCAGATGCCAAAGCAAGTAAGGTCAATATATTTGGTATCATGACATTTACCGAGAGATGCTTGAGTCGACGACGTTTTTTTGGTGACTCGCTCATAGCATTAATCTAACGAATGCAGCCGGCTCGCGCCGTTTCTTCTAATTTCAAATCAGCCAAGACGGTTTCACCGGCGATCGCAGTTTGGCCGGCAGTTACCAATGGGCTCACGCCCTTGGGTAAGAAAATATCAACTCGGCTCCCGAACTGTATTAGGCCAAAGCGCTCGCCTGCTTGAACCATATCACCCTCGGAAACCCAGCATTTTATTCGACGCGCAACTAGGCCGGCTATTTGCACGAAACCAATTTCTCGTCCATCTTTCATCTTCACCTTAATGCATTGGCGTTCATTATCCACACTGGCTTTATCCAGTGAGGCATTAAAAAATTTTCCCGGTCGATATGTTTTTCCTGAAATCACTCCATCAATTGGAACTCTATTTATATGGACATTGAAAACATTCATGAAAACAGCAACCCGGATCAAAGGCAGGTCTCCCAAGCCAAGTTCCTCTGGCGGAACCACTGTGACGATTGATTGCACAATGCCATCAGCTGGGCTTACCACCAACCCCGGACGCGTTGGTGTCATGCGGTCAGGGTTCCGGAAAAAATAGGCGCACCAAGCTGTTAAGAGAGTCCCCACATAGCCCAAAGGCTCGAGGTACCAGCCTAACGTAAAGGTTATCCCCGCAAATAAAGCGATAAAGGGCCACCCTGCTGGGTGGATCGGGATGAGTAGAGATTTTAACATGACGGTCATATTGGCCTTCAAAGAGACTATACGGGCGGATTGTCAGCATTTTACGGGCATGATCAAGAAAATCTGAGTTTAATCACAATTGTACTATATGATAAATACGAGATCTGTGCCCGAGAAATGAGTTGGTTGACTCCTTTTCCCTAATTATGCAAATGCTCTCTTGAAAAGAGTATTAGGGAAATTCCCTCAACAAAACAAATGATTGATAAAAAAAATTAGGATTACCCCTAACCCAAAGTCAAAATAGTCTGGCAACAGAAGCTCTGACAGCGCTGCATGTCTCACTTAAAGACCCCCCTGTTTCCCACTCGGTCATATCCTCAGAAAAGAGGTAGTCCGGTGAAAAAATATAGATACCAAGGCAAGGCTTACCATTAAAACACAGCCACTTTATTCGAGCTGTAAAACCCATACATAATGGGGTATAAATCTAATTGATTAGATAAAGAATAACATGGATATTTTTTTATAAATGAAACCAGTGCTTTAAAATGAAGCGGAGCGTTTTATCTCCTATAAACCTAACCAAATTTTCGACAATTGGTTCTCGTCTGAGGTTAGGTTGAGTCGAGGATTTATGTTTGCTTTTCGCTCACGCCGGTTCCGATTTAAAAATAATCTTTGAGTAATTTTAAAAAATATAGATGAAAGTTTGATACTACCCATGAGTAAACAGGTCAGTGACTCTCGTGGGATTAAACCCCTCCCAGTTTATTCAGGCGTTGGAACCGCAAAAACTTGGCCCGGATAAATCATATTTGGGTTACCAATCTGATTTTTATTAGCCTCATAAATCACCGTATAATTTGATCCTGACCCGTAAGTCCGCCGAGCCAATCGCCACAAGCTATTCCCCGGTTGAACGATAACAAATGGTTCGGGAGGGACATCGCCTTGTGAGAACTTTTCTAATTTAATTTCCCTTTTAAAAGGTAAATTAAGGCGCGCTGTTATTTTGCCCTCTGCGTTGGCATGATCAGCTCGCAACTGATAGAGACCGGCAGGGATCGCCCTGTCCGGGCTTACTAACCATAATTTATTCTGTCCAGTAATACCTCGACCAATAAACTTACCATCCAGATATAATTGCACCACTGACCCAACTTCTCCTCGTCCGCTGATATGCAAGTGCCCACTCTCGTCGTAGTCAACAGTGTCAACGGCAAAAGATGATTCACTAGCATTAAGTGAGGGTTTTTGCAGCAAAACACTGGCTCCGCCTCCCTCACGCGGGACTTTCAACGCCAAGCCCCGGGTGGGCATGCCAGAATCATCCCCTTCAATATCTTTGTCGCGTTTGGGAACCACTACGACCACTGCCTCATCAGAGAGAAGCATGTTACCATTATCATCTCGCTGCTCAAGCGTAAGTCGATGACTACCGGGAGGTAATGGATCGTCTGGAACAGCGATCCATTCCCCTCGGCTATCAACTTTCATCTCGGCGAAAAATCGACCACCAGCAAGAATAACGACTTTACTTCCCGGCTCACCGCGACCAGCTATAACAGCGCTTCCCTCAGCCGTGATCCTAACAACATCAAAAGATGCCGTACCATTATGATCCGATACTTCCTGCTCAGGGGCAGGCTTGCCCTTCCGCTCAGTCATATCTCCATAAGATAATTTTTTTGAAGATTTTGCGATTACTTTTGATCTCGTGGCTTGTTCACTGACAATTGGCGTGTTGCCCTCATCATGCAATGAGAGCAAATTGATAGCGATTGCGCCCGCAACGATAACTACCCCAACAAGGACTATGATAAAAGGCTTATACATATTAATTCTCACTCTTCATCGATACTATCATGCAGGGCTAGCTGCAAGAGACAAATCGTAATTGAGGGCATAGATACGTGCCAGCTAGAGCATCCGGGTGATTATTACCTTTCATGAACTCCTGCTAATTGTTACCAATTCTATAAATCCAAAAGAACAAGTTACCTGGAGTTCTTGCTGCTGGCCCTCGATTGGGCAAAGTTGATTGAGTCCACACTGTGAAGGACAGAGCAATGATAGACATCGAATCCATATGCGTATTTTGCGGCTCCAAAAAAGGCGTTGACCCAACCCATGCCCAAGCGGCGCGCGATTTCGGTCAAGCTATTGCAGCCCGTGGTGTAAAACTTATCTACGGTGGGGGTCGAATTGGATTAATGGGTATTATAGCCAACGAGGTGGCTCGCAATAACGGGGCGGTAACCGGAGTAATCCCGGATTTTTTAATGCATTTAGAAGTTGGCAATCCCGACGCCGGAGAACTCATAATCACAGAAAGCATGCATACCCGTAAAGCTCAAATGTTCCAACTTTCTGATGCGATCGTTATATTTCCAGGCGGGTTAGGCACCTTGGATGAAGCATTTGAAGTCATTACTTGGAAACAACTCTGCCAACACAAGAAACCCATCGTTCTAGTCGATATAAATGGTTACTGGAAAGCCTTTAATGATTTAATTCATTCAATTGTGGATGGCGGGTATGCTCACAAAAAAGTGCTTGATCTCTTCAGCGTTGTACAACGGGTGGAGGATATTTTCAGTGCTATTACCAATGCACCGTATCCGAATCAAGTAGTCTTGACCAGCCATTTGTAAGAATGGCTCGCGCAACTAATCAAACACAAAAATACGGTATTATAATCTGCATCACGGCTTTATTAATGTTCGCCGTTCAAGATTTATTAACAAAAATACTTGTAAAAGACTACGAAGTTGCCCAACTGGTGATGATAAGATTTTGGATATTCGCGGTTTTTTCAACTTTAATCGCGCTTAGTTGTATAGGTTGGCGGCGAGCTCTGTTTGCTAGACGCCCGGGTTTACAAATCGGTCGGTCAGCGTTACTTGTTTTAGAAATTGCTATCTTTGCAATGGGCCTCGCTTATCTGGGCTTAGCAGAAATGCACGCCAGCTTTGCAACCTCTCCATTGATAGCAACAGCAATTGCACCGTTTATTCTCAGTGAAAAAGTGGGATGGCGGCGATGGGCCGCCGTATTCGTTGGATTTATTGGTGCGTTAATTATTATTCGTCCCGGCCTCACCGTATTTCAACCCAATATATTTTTTCCATTAACTTGCGCGTTCATGTTCGCTTTATATTATATTCTGACACGACTTGGCAGCCGCAATGATCATGCTATGACAAGTATATTCTACCTTGGCTGGGTAGGTGTAGTCCTCACAACACCGTTCGGTTTTTTAGCGTGGAAAACACCAGATACCGAAGGTTGGTTTTTACTCATGGGGTTGGGTTTTGCCGGGCTTGTGGGCCATATGCTATTGGTTTTTGCACTTGAGCGCACCCCAGCCTCCACTCTTCAACCATTGAATTACCTACTTCTTGTATGGGCTACCTGTTTGGGCTACCTCGCATTCGGAGAATTACCCGATTTCGCCACTGTTACTGGGGCAACCGTTATTATTATGAGTGGGCTGTATGTAATGCTCCGAGCTCCAGCGGTAAAATCCTAGGATCCTGAGTAGGCGACACACCTAGTATCCAGAAAGCTGCTAGTTATTGGAAGCAGATTGCGCGTGCCTCTGTCGGTAAAACCATGCGCGAACGTTATCCCGAAGCATCAGAGCAGAAGGCGTAATAACCAACGTTAGAACAGTGGCAAAACCCAAGCCAAATACGATTGCAGTTGCTAATTGCCGCCACCATTGCGTGGCCGGGGCTCCTATTGAGACACTGCGTTCAACAAAATCAATATTAATTCCCAAGACCATTGGCATAAGACCCAGAATCGTTGTAATAGTCGTCAATAACACCGGCCGAAGGCGTTGTATTCCAGTTTTTAAAATTGCTTTTCTTACATCGCCCTCTGTCTCTCTGATGCGGTCAAAAGTATCGATTAACACAATGTTATTGTTAACCACAATTCCCGCCAGGGCTATGATACCGATCCCGCCCATCACAATACTGAAAGGCTGCTGGGTAATTAGAAGTCCAATGAATACACCAGTTGTTGACATTACAACTGCGCTTAAAATCAAAAATGAAGAATAAAAACTGTTAAATTGGGTTACCAAGATTACGGCCATGATAAAGAGTGCGATCGTAAAGGCTTTAATAAGAAAACTTTTTGCTTTTTCCTGTTCTTCGCTCTCACCTTTGAACGTGACATCTACCCGAGTATCAATGTCAGCAGTGTTTAACCATTTTTGGATTTCAATAATCTTATCATTAGCAAGCCCCCCCGGAGCTAAATCCGCTTTAACTGTCATAACCCTTTTTCCATCAAATCGCTTAATGGTACCGACACGGGGGCTCGCTCGCATCTCTACAAAATTACCGATCGGCACAGCTCCAAAAACAGTTTCAGCCCTAATTTGATTCAGTTGTCCAATAGTCCGATAAGGTCTCGGGTAACGGACTCGGATATTAATCTCTTCGTCTGAGTTATCAGGTCGGTATTCACCAACCTTAATCCCTGCTGTAACCATCTGGACCGAGCGCCCGATAAGATCAACATTGGCCTTAAATTTTGCGGCCTGCGCACGATTAACCGTGAGTTCCCAATCAATGCCCGGGAGAGGGCGGTCATCCTCAAAGTTCCTGAACCCACCGATTTCGGCTAGGCCCCGCCGTATCTTCACTACGGAATCACCCAAAAGTTTGGGATATCGGCTTGACAATTGGATTTGCACTGGCTTTCCCATTGGGGGACCTGCTTCCAGTTTACGAGCGTTAACCACAACACCGGCAATATTGGCGCATTTTTGTAAAATATCTTCTAAAATATCAGAGGCATTTCGCCGCGCCCACCAATCGCTCAACTCTAATGAGACATTACCAATAATATCCTCTGCCTCCTGCGAACGTTCTTCTCGCCCAGTTCTGGTATAAACAGACGAAAACTCATCCTTCTCACGATTCAAGTCTAATACCAGCTCCTCAACCTCCCGCACTAACCCATCTTTTTCCATGGTTGCTAAATTACCACGTGCTTTAACCTGCAACTTGACCTGATCAGGCTCTACCTTCGGAAAAAACTCAATGCCCCGCCCAAAATTTGCGTAAAGAACCTGCACACTCACCAGCACAAATAATGAGCCCACAAGTATCTTAACAGGCTGATCCAAAGCTCCTGATAAGACCCTCAGGTATAACTCTGTAAATCCTGGGACAACCTTTCCACCAATTCTCTCTGGAGTGGTGATCTCCTTACCTACACTGAGTTCTCCTGGGCTGAACCGCTGGCGTGAGATGGTGGCCCCCAAAGTTGGAATAAAAATTAATGCCATCAAAAGAGAGGCTGAGAGTGTTGCGATCAGAGTGAATGGTAAAAATTTCATAAACTCGCCCACCACACCGGGCCAAAACATTAACGGCAAAAATGCTGCCAACGTAGTTGCCGTAGAGGCAATTATGGGCCACGCCATCCGCTTTGATGCTAAGCTATAAGACGCTCTCGGCGGCTCCCCCTCCCGCATTTTTCTATCAGCATACTCAATCACAACAATTGCGCCATCCACGAGAATACCAACAGCCAAAATCAGAGCAAATAAAACTACCATATTAATGGTTAACCCGACTGCACCGAGCACCAGAATACCAGTTAGAAAAGAACCTGGAATGGCTAAGCCAATCATTGCAGCCGAGCGAAACCCTAGAGCCCAGACCACAACTATCATTACAAGCAAAACAGCCACAATAACACTATTTTCCAGATCTGAGAGCATATCCCGGATTTTACTCGACCTATCATTGGTAAATGCTATTTCCACGGACTGATGCAATATTTCAGGCCATTTTTTCTGTTCCTTGAAGACAAGACCGCGCACCTTAGAAACAGTGTCTATTATATTTTCGCCCGTGCGCTTTGAAACCTCGAGCGCAATTGCCCGGCGCCCATCGACACGGGCAAAGCTTATGGGATCCTTAAAACTTCGACGAACAGTGGAGATATCACCTAACGTAACAACAGCATCACCCTGAACTTTCACTGGCATACTAATAATGTCTGTAACGGTTTCAAACAAACCCGGTACCTTTAAACTAAACCGTCCAAGCCCCGTATCCTGCGCTCCAGCCGCAACCAGCAAATTAGAACTTCGAACGGCATTTATGGTCTCGGTAACGGCTAGCCCATAGCTCTCAACCTTCACAGGATTGATAAGAATCTCTACTAATTCCGGTCGATCTCCCGCAATTTGAACTCTTAAAATTTCGCTCAAGCTCTCAATCTGATCCTGTAAATGGCGTCCAAGCTTAAGTAATGCTCGTTCCGGAACCGCGCCAGATAATGTCACCACTATAACCGGGAAGAGACTAAAGTTAACCTCGTGGATTTCTGGCTCATCAGTTTCGGCCGGTAGTTCGTGCTTTGTTAAATCAACCTTCTCACGGACCTCGTCAATCGCCATATCCGCGTCAAACCCGGCATCAAATTCGAGCGTAACGTTAGCTCCACCTTCATAACCCGCAGACTGTATTTGTCTTACACCCTCAATAGTTCGCAACTCTTTTTCCATCGGCCTAATTAAGAGCCGCTCCGCATCTTCTGGAGAAATTCCCTCATGGTGCATTGAAACATAAATAATCGGGATGTTGATGTCCGGTTCGGCTTCTTTCGCAATGTGTAGGTACGCATAAGAACCGCATATTAGGACTAAAGTAAGGCTGGCTAAAATCGTACGGGCGTGCCCCAGAGCTGCATCAATAATAAGATTCATGATGCACTTTTCACTGAATTAAAGTCAGTCGAATTACCCTTTAACTCCACCTCATCTCGCGAAGTTCTAACAGTTTGACCAACCTGAACAAATTCTTGGCCAACTGTTATTATCGTCAATCTTGGCGGCAAACCGATAAGCCACACACCCTCATTGGTGTCTTCCATTATTTGAACAGGGTAAAAAATCACCGATTTATCCTTATTCACAGCCTTCACTCCAATTATTCCCTCATCATTTAAGGTGAGAACTGCTGGTGATACCTTATGGGCGTGTTTGCGCGCAGTTTTTAATTTCAACTCAGCCGTTAAGCCCTCAGGAATAACCTTTTTAGAGTTGCTAAACCAAACTTCGACACGGAATGTGCGTGTCTCTTGCTCTCCAATCCGAGCAACATATTTGATTTCTCCTTCACGTTTTACACCTTCCGCGAGCAGGATCCTTGCCTTATCACCGACCCTGAGCTTCGTCACTTCACGTTCCGACACATGCGCGACGACGCGTATGGGGTTCAGATTAACAACAGTAGCTACAATTTCGCCAGTTTGAAGATAGTCGCCAACTCCAACGGGGAAGGTTTCAATATATCCATTTATTGGCGCCCGAACAGTTGTCCGATGGATGTCTAAACGGATTTCCGCCAACTCCGATTTCGCAGATTCAAAATTGGATAACACTTCGGCTACACGGATGCGGGATTGAAATTGTTTTTTTGATAACTTCGTTGCACTAGCGTACGCAAGCCGTTGATATTCAAACTTTGCTTCAGCATCACTTAGATGTGCTCCACGATCATTCATAGCTATCTGCAATATTGCTTGACCCTTTTTTATCCAAGCACCCTTCATTATATTGCGGGCAATTACTTGTCCCTCAGTTTCAGCTGCAATATTAACTTTTTTCACAGCCTCTGTCCGTCCAAAAACAGTGACGTAGCTCTGGCGGACTTGGGATACACTCTCACGCACACGAACAAGTATTTTTTGATCTCCGCGCGCAGCTCTGGACTCTTCGGCGCCTTTATCCGGAGTCTGTGTAACAGCGCCTGATGATATCCAGAGCGTCGCTAACCCCGCTAGACAGATTGCAATCGTTTGACCGGAACGAAGTCCGCCGTATTTTTTTTTTTCTCTCAGTCATTACGCCGCCTCCTGAGATACCTGTCATAAACCAAGAACTGAACAGTAAAATGTTTCGTCTACATCGAGTAAATCACCAAATATAATTTAAGAGTATTGCGCACAATAAAGGACTGTTGCCCATGGCGAACTCTTTTGTGTGCACCCAGATATCTCATTTACTTCATGTGCATCACCTTCTAAACATTCAATATACGTCCACGCTGTCGGATTGGACCAGATTAGAGAAACGGCATAGTCCTGCGAATTTGAAAGTCCATTGGCACAACAACACTGGTGTAATGAGATCTACAGGGACACTGTCAGTAGCAGCTGAACTTTTCTGCGCATCGAGACTTGAGGACTTATCACGAAATCGTAACATGAGATGTTTAGCAAAGTGCGCACCGTAAAATATATCTGTCCAATTATGGTCAATTACCACTAAAAATGGCTCGAATATGTGAGAGCTATTCCATCTAAAATGTTTTCACCAAAGAAAATTTTTCAAACCCGATATCGACTGGCTTCCTCCGAAATAATTTCCGCGATTAAATGGCAATCCTCTAACTCAAAAGTCAATGGCACACGCATATCGCATGTCGTTGCGAGCACTTCTAATGTTTTTGGTAATCGAGGCATGTTGCTAATATACTGCCAACTGTCGTAACGGCTAGTGAATGCCACAGGATCTCCCGATCCAAACCATTTTAACTCAACACCACGTGCAAAGCAGGAATTGACAAAAGTGGGAACATCGTCAGCGATCGGTCCTTCAAGGTGGAATTGAATAGAAGAACCAACAAAAGCCTCGTGCTGAGGGCGCGTCCTTATACGAACCCCAGTTGTATTGCTAAGTCTATCTTCTATAACCCGGTAACGTTCATTCCAACGCTGGATATTGGAATTAAGGCTGGGCAATTGTGCTCGTAAAATGGCGGCCCGCAAATGATCTAAGCGCGCAGAGCAATTAGGTGTTTCCATACGGATTTTCTGGAATACTTCCTTTGGGGGAGCAGCACCGTGACGGTCAAATAACATATAAGATCCTGAGAGGATAACTGCGCGTGCCGCGATGTGCGGGTCATCCGTTGTCACAAAGCCTCCTTCCCCCGAATTTAAATGCTTATAAGTCTGAGTCGAGAAACAGGCAACCCGGCCAAAATTACCTGACTTTCTTCCCCTCCACTCCGCCCCCATTGTGTGGGCACAATCCTCGATCAAGAGGATCCCAAATTCTTCACAAACCCCCATGATTGCATCCATATCGCCAATATGGCCGCGCATGTGAGATAACATCATGTACTTTGCACCACTCGCGCAAGCCTTGGCCCGAAGATCTTTGATATCCGTTAGCCAGTCATCTTTTATCTCAACGAATACGGGCCGACCACCCACGGCATGTATTGCGCCCGGAACAGGTGCCAGCGTGTAGGCGTTAGCAAGAATTTGATCCCCGGGCTGCATTCCTGCTGCACGTAATGCAATCTGGATAGCTTGGCCTCCTGATGCAACCGCTAGGCAATATTTAACGCACTGGTAATCAGCGTATTCCTGTTCCAGCAATGCAACCTCTCCCGGTTCGTCACCAGAGAGATTATAGCGATGTAGCCGCCCAGACCTCAAAATCTCAACTGCATTTTCAATACCAGAGCGTGGTATAGCTTCCTGTTGGGTAAAAGATTTTTCAAATTGTTTAATCATAATTTCATTTAAACTTCGGTTTTGGGATATACTTGATCGTTTTCATATAAGAAATCATCAAATCTAATCTGGCAAGTGGGTAGCGGGGATATTGGGCCTGAAGCTCTAACTCATTGTGTTGGTAAATAACCAAATCGTAATGAGCGCCTTACGTAATTGGACCGCGTGGTCTTCCATACACCAATTATACAAAGCCATTAATTCTGCAGTAGTAAAAATTAAATTGGAATTGAGCCTCGACACTAGAACCAACCTGAGTGAGTCGGCACCTAATAAACTAGTGAATTATTCAACTGACATTTATACCTTACTCGTGACCCGCAGATTAAAAAACCTAATTTTATTCTTAGTAGTATCATGGAACATCACAAAAAATCAGCATGGAAGACTTAAAGGGCGAAATTTAAACCTACAGGCATTTCTTGTATCGTGTTTCTTAAAACTGATGTGTCATTGATCATTGACATAAAGTTTTCATGAAAACCGTCACTCGCGTTTGTATGAGGGTCGCAGCGGCGCTATTATATAGACATAAAGTTCTTGTATTTTACGGTTTACAGATAAAAGCATGCCTATTTCGTCCAAAAACTTAACGACCAAGTTTTCAGAAAACACACCCAATTCAGAGAGCCCGTCCAAAACTACTGCCACCACGCTAAAAATTGATCCCAATTCCTCAGAACGCTTCATTAATCGTGAACTCTCATGGCTCGCATTTAATGAGCGTGTGCTCCGCGAGGCTGAGACTATAACCCACCCACTTATGGAGCAACTCCGTTTTCTCGCTATCTCTGCAAATAACTTAAATGAATTTTACATGGTCCGCGTCGCTGGTTTGCGCGGGCAGGTAAGCGCCGGGGTCGAACTCATAAGTCAGGATGGTTTGAGCCCTCATGAGCAACTTCGGCTGGTTAACAGACGAGCCGGTACATTAATGCGAAGTCAACAAAAATGCTGGGCGCGTATTACGAAAGACCTCGTCGAGGAGGGCATTGAAGTCGTTGAGCCTACCGCCTTGTCAATTAGCGAAAAACGTTGGTTGAGAAGATACTTTAAAGAAAAACTTTTTTCAGTACTTAGTCCAATAGCCATTGATCCCGCACATCCTTTTCCATTTTTACCTAATCTCGGATTTTCAATGGTTCTTACACTTCAAAAAAAGCGACAAAAAGCAATATTGAATGCTTTAGTCCCTCTCCCGCACTTGATCGAACGTTTTATCCTGCTTCCAAGTGAGAGACACCGCTTTATCGCACTCGAAAACGTTATCGGCATGTCCATCAACAAACTATTTCCGGGCTTCAAAGTGTTAGAGGTTGGATTGTGTAGAGTGCTTCGAGACAGTGATATTGAAATTGAGGAAGAAGCTGAGGATTTAGTTCGTTTGTATGAGAGCGCATTAAAGGTGCGTCGACTAGGGTCTGTCATTCGGCTGACTATCAACGGTGACATGTCACCGGGATTGCGTAAGTTTCTCATCGATGGATTAGGGGCAGAACCAGAGACCGTTTTTGCTCTGGACTCTTTGCTTGGTTTAGCCGATACAAAAGAGCTAATTTCTAAAAGTCGCGCTGAGTTGATGTTTGATCCATTCACGCCACGACTTCCAGAACATCTTGTTAAATTTAATGGAGATTGTTTTGAGGCTATTCTCAATAAAGATTTTATAGTTCATCATCCCTATGATAGTTTTGACGTCGTTATCCAATTTCTGACGCAAGCAGCTCAAGATCCAAATGTCATTGCGATTAAACAGACATTGTATAGAACCAGTGATAATTCCCCAATTATTGCAGCTTTAATAGACGCTGCAGAGGCTGGTAAATCCGTTACCGCCTTGGTCGAGCTTAAAGCACGCTTCGACGAAGAACGTAATATTCGATGGGCGCGAGATCTAAAGCGAGCCGGCGTGCAGGTTGTTTATGGTTTCATCAATCTTAAAACCCACGCTAAAATCTCCTATGTTGTGCGTCGGGAGGGAAACCAACACCAAACTTACTGTCATTGGGGGACAGGAAATTATCATCCAATTACCGCACAAACCTATACGGATATCTCTTTATTTACCTGCAATCCCAAACTCTCAAGAGATGCGGCAAAATTATTCAACTACACAACCGGTACCGCAGGCCCAGAAAAAATGGAGCTGCTCACCATTTCTCCATTTAATCTTCGCAATAATATATTGCAACTAGTTGAAAATGAGATCAACCACGCTGAAAATGACCGAAATGCAAATATATGGGTTAAAATGAATTCCTTGGTTGATGGCGAGGTGATTGACGCGCTATACCGTGCATCACAAGCTGGAGTGAAAATTAAGTTACTCATTCGCGGTATCTGTTGCCTCCGGCCAGGTGTAAAAGGACTATCGGATAACATTCGAGTGCAGTCACTTGTCGGTCGATACCTCGAACACGGTCGGATCATATGCTTCGGCAACGGTGAGGCACTTCCATCACAGAGCGCGAGCGTTTTTATTTCCTCTGCTGACTGGATGCCGAGAAACCTGTATCGCCGAGTTGAGACATTAGTGCCTATTGTAGATAGGCATATTCACCGAGATATTCAAAAAATCATGACCCAGCTTCTGCAAGACAAGGCACAGTCTTGGATATTAACGCCTAAAGGAAAATACCGCCGCTTATCTCGCCACCCACTTAGCTTCAATGCCCAGGACTCTTTCATGAATAGTTAGGGAATAAGTTGCCCAAGTTTGGGTCTCATCGGAAAGCGAAAAAACTCTTAATGCCCGATCGACGCCCATTAAACTAAACAAACTAAGGGCGTAAAACAGGAGGCAAAACAGTCTCTGGTAAAATGATTTCATCAGAAAGTCACCACTAAAAATTCAAGCCCAAAGCATTAAATTCATTCGGATAGATCTGACCACATACATTAGCTCTGATTGTCTAGCCCCGTTAATGCAGAACACAGGATCCTGAATTCATTTTAACTAAATTAAAATATCGTAAGGGCGACATTCTTTGACGTTTTTTTGTACATATTAAATTGTAATGTCATGGCACTGATATGTATCTTTGTGGTCTTTTAGAACCAGTCCCTTGCGGCTTGAGTGACACGATGCTATCGAAGAGCATGCAAAAGTATTCAATATATGCGTTACTGCGTAATGCGCTTAATTTTCATGAAAACTGGCACCGCGCTTGGCGGAGTCCAGCCCCAAAACCAGAGTACGACGTCATCATTGTTGGAGGGGGTGGCCATGGCCTAGCAACCGCCTACTATCTGGCCAAAGAACACGGTATTACCAATATCGCAGTATTAGAGAAAGGCTGGATTGGAGGGGGCAACACGGGCCGTAACACAACTATAATACGCTCTAATTATCTTTGGGACGAGAGCGCCGCAATGTACGAGAAGTCTTTGCAACTCTTCGAAGGGTTGAGCCAGGAACTTAACTTTAACATTATGTTTAGCCAGCGCGGGGTCATGAATCTTGCCCATAGCCTGAGTGATATGCGAGAACTAAAGCGCCGTGTAAACGCTATCAGACTGAACGGCATTGATTCGGAAATTTTAACTACCATCCAAATCAAAGAGCTTCTACCCATTATAAATACGTCCCCACAATCACGTTATCCAATACTTGGCGCATCCCTTCAAAAGCGAGCTGGCATTGCTCGTCATGATGCCGTTGCGTGGGGCTATGCTCGTGGAGCCGACTCTCATGGCGTGGATATTATCCAAAATTGCGAGGTTACAGGTATGTTACGGAAGGGCGGCTGTATTACAGGGGTCGAGACCACTAAAGGTATAATCCAAGCGCCAAAAATTGGAATTGTCGCAGCAGGGCATACCAGTGTTCTCGCAGCTATGGCGGGTATCAGGCTGCCATTGAATAGTTACCCTTTACAGGCAATGGTGTCGGAACCAATAAAACCGATACACCCTTGCGTCGTAATGTCCAATGCTGTGCATGTATATGTGTCGCAATCGGATAAGGGAGAAATGGTGTTGGGCGCAGGTATTGACGGTTATCACAGTTACACTCAGCGTGGAAGCTTTCACGTCGTCGAGGGCCAACTTGGGGCGCTATGCGAGCTCTTCCCAATTTTTAGCCGGTTGCGCTTGGTCCGTCAGTGGGGCGGGATCGTCGACATCAGTCCGGACGCCAGTCCAATACTCTCAAAAACTCCGATCAAAGGATTTTATATAAATGGAGGTTGGGGAACTGGCGGTTTCAAGGCTACGCCCGGATCTGGATGGAGTTTTGCACATACTATTGCGCGCGACGAACCGCACGAATTAAATGCTCCTTTCACCCTTGACCGTTTTGTATCTGGTGCCTTAATTGATGAACACGGCGCAGCCGCAGTGGCACACTAACATAGGGTAATTCCAAATGTTTCTCATTAATTGTCCTTATTGCGGCCCCCGTGAGGAGTCAGAATTTCATCCAGCCGGTGAAGCACATTTAAAACGTCCCGCGAACCCAGAAAAACTCAGTGATATAGAATGGGCCGATTACTTATTTATGCGGCAAAATACTAAAGGCATTCTTCTGGAGAGATGGGTGCATCGCCATGGTTGCCGCCGTTGGTTTAATGTCGCTCGAGACACCCGAACTAATAAAGTTCTTCATGTTTATCAAATGGGTGACTCCCCCCCAACCCAATTAAAACATATTAAGCCATGAGTGCCGGTTATCGATTACAAAAAGGTGGCTTGATAGATCGGAAAACGCGACTCAATTTCACATTTAACGGCCAAGCGATGTCTGGGTATGAGGGAGACACTTTGGCATCCGCTCTCTTAGCATCCGGGACACGAATTATCGGGCGAAGCTTTAAGTATCACCGACCGCGTGGGATATTTGCGACTGGGGTCGAAGAGCCCAATGCCTTGGTCCAGCTAGAACGGGGTCCCCGTACGTTGCCCAACCAACAGGCAACCCGAATCTCACTGTATGATGGACTCATTGCGGACAGCATTAACTGTTGGCCAAGCCCTGATTATGACGCCATGAGTATCCTTGGTTTATTTTATCGTCTTATACCTGCGGGTTTTTATTACAAAACCTTTATGCGACCCGCAACAGCATGGCGTTTTTACGAGTACTTCATCCGGCATGCTGCAGGACTTGGTTGTGCACCAACAGAGCCGGACCCGGATCATTATGATAAGATGAACGCACATTGCGATGTGCTCATTGTTGGTGCGGGACCAGCTGGTCTCACAGCTGCGTTAGGAGCGACTCGATCTGGTGCCCGGGTAATACTAGTTGATGAGCAAGACCAAATAGGGGGATGGCTATTAAACGAAAACCGCATCATAAACGGCCAACCGTCAAAAGAATGGCTCAATGCAGCGTTCTTGGAATTAAATGATACAGCGGATGCTCAGATTCTGACCAAAACTACCGCGTTTGGCTATTTTGACCACAACTTCATAGCCCTCTGCGAGCACCGAGGTCCCACCCAAGTAAATGGTAACGGTCTATCACGCCAACGTATTTGGAGAGTGCGGGCCAAACAAGTGGTGCTTGCCACTGGAGCAATCGAGAGGCCTCTCGTTTTTGCAGATAATGACCGACCGGGCGTCATGCTCTCGGGAGCAGTAAGGGCCTATGCTCATCGCTATGGCGTTGCCGCGGGCCGACGGGTTTTAATTTTTACAAATAATGATGATGCATACCGTACGGGACTGGCACTCAAAGAAGCGGGCGTCGCCGTTCCTGCAATAGTTGATCTGCGCCATGATCCAAGTGGGGAATTAGCAGTGGCGGCTGTAAGAGCGGGTATCGAGATTCTTGATGGTTCGGCAGTTACGAGAGTGTTGGGTTCGCGAGGCGTCACCGGCGTTGATATCATGAACCTGAATAATACTGGCGATGGCGTAATTGGTGCACCGCGACGAATATCGTGCGATGTTATTGCGACATCCGGCGGTTGGAATCCAACTATTCACTTACATTCCCATTCGGGTGGAAAAACAATTTTTGATAAGAGGCGCGGAATTTTTCTGCCGAGCAAGACTACCGAAGCAAACTTTTCAGTAGGTGCCGCCAATGGCACCTTTTCCCTCTCTGATTGCCTGAAGGCAGGCATGAAAATTGGAAAACAAGCGGCAAGAAATGCTGGGATATCGAGCCACAATCGTCGCAAAGCCCCCGTCTCTATTAAAGAGGAAGAAGCCGATTCTCGGCTTTTGTGGATAGTGCCGACAGCCTGCCCGACGTCTCACAAATCACGGCATTTTCTTGATCAGGCGAATGATGTGACGGTAAGCGACATCCAGTTAGCAGCTCGCGAGGGGTATGCATCTATCGAGCATGCAAAACGTTACACAACACTTGGCATGGCACCTGATCAGGGTAAGACGGGTAACACTCATGGCTTGGCGGTACTTAGTCAAGTGCTCGGCACCGAGGATCCGGGGGAAACTGGTACAACCACATTTCGTCCACCGTATACACCTGTTACGATTGGGGCTCTGGCAGGTCGCGATGTTGGTCCCTTGATGGACCCCATCCGGATGACCCCAATGCACCATTGGCATGAACTGGCTGGGTGCGCTTGGGAAGACGTCGGTCAATGGAAGCGGCCCTGGTATTATCCGCAAAATAGTGAGGACGGCCTAAAGGCAGTACACCGTGAATGTTTAGCTGTACGGAATGCAGTCGGCATTCTAGATGCCTCGACACTAGGCAAAATAGATATTCGAGGGCCTGACGCGGTAATTTTACTAAACAAGGTGTACACTAATTCATGGGAAAGCCTCAAAATAAACCGTTGTCGATACGGACTAATGCTAAGTGAAGACGGTATGATCTTCGACGACGGGGTAACAACACGTCTCGCAAAAGATCATTTCTTGATGACTACAACATCAGGTAATGCAGCACAGGTCTTGGAGTGGCTTGAGGAATGGCTGCAGACCGAATGGCCGGATCTTCGTGTCTATTGCACCTCAGTAACTGAACAATGGGCTAATATTACTATATGCGGCCCCTCTGCACGGGCACTGCTCTTAGAATTTACCGATGATATTGATCTTACTAATGAATCGTTTCCGTCTATGTCCATGCGCGAAGGTACGATCGCCGGCGTGAATGCTCGAGTGTTCAGAATAAGCTATACGGGTGAAATTTCATACGAGATCAACGTGCCAGCAAGCTATGGTATGCACGTATGGACCGCATTAATTAATGCAGGAAAAAAATACGGTATTACGCCATTTGGAACTGAAACAATGCACGTATTGCGGGCTGAAAAAGGTTACATTGTTGTAGGGCAAGAAACAGACGGTACCGTCATACCTTCCGATCTTGGAATGAACTGGGCCGTCTCTGAGAAAAAAGATTTTATTGGTAAGCGGTCATTATCTCGCACTAACAGCATGCGCACCGACCGCAAGCAATTGGTTGGTTTATTGACAGAAAATCCAACTACAATTTTACCAGAGGGGGGTCAGATCACGGCAAAACAAACTTTATCAACACCTACGCCTATGATCGGTTATATAACGTCAAGCTACTATTCTGCTGTCTTAGGTCACAGTATTGCCTTGGCGTTAATTAAGGGAGGGCGAGAGCTTCACGGAGATTGCGTATTCGTCCCTTTGGAGGATAAAAGCATCGTCGCCACAGTCATTAACCCAATTTTTTATGACATTAAAGGAGAGCGTCTTAATGGCTAATCTCTATCTCAAACAAAGCGGGTTGGCCCACCTCCATTTAGGCGCCCGCGCGCTGGCTGATCGCAACCGAACTGACCCGGGTGTTCTTATGAGGGAACTCCCCACTCTGGAGATGATTAATCTAAGAGGTGATCCCCAAAACTCTTATTTTACTGCCGCATTAAAAAGTGTTAACGGAATAATCTTACCAATTATTCCGAACACATTTAATTGTGTTAAAGACCACACAAAGATACTCTGGTTAGGACCCAATGAATGGTTGATTATTAACTCATTAAGTACCAAGCCGTTGTTCAAGCGACTTTGTACTTCTATGAAAAAATTGCATTCAGCAGTGACCGAAGTGGGTGACGGAAAAACAACAATACGTTTATCTGGCCCCAACGCGCGTCAAGTTCTCTCCAAAGGATGTTCGTTAGACTTACACTCGGAAGAGTTCCTGCCCGGTCATTGTGCGCAAACTATCCTTGGGCGTAGTGATATAGTAGTCAGCAGAATGCCAGATGCGGCAAACATAAATATTTTTGATATTACTGTTGCACGCAGTTATGCCGCGTATACATGGGCATGGCTGGAAGATGCGGCACAAGAATTTGAGAGCCAAGTCATATTTTTTTGAGCCATACTTTTTCGTTCGCTCCTGATAGTACCGGGGGGGTCCCCTTCATTTGTTATTTCTTGAGATTCAAAATCTGTTAAAAGACCCCGTACATCCCGTGGGCTGAAAGTTAACTTTCAAAAAATTAAGTCTTCCTTGAACATATCTGATGGTGATCCAGTGCTATCTATTAAAACTACTGATAACGCGCGCAGAGATCTCTATTTTGCGAGTGAATAAACCGATACGTAATATCAGGAGGTTACGATTTTGATTGCAAATATCACATGCTCTGACATGCATACGGGCGGTGAACCAGTCCGAATCGTCACCAGTGGGTACCCTGATATTCCGGGTGATACTATTTTAGATAAACGAATTTATGCAAGAAATCACCTCGATCACTTACGTAAAATGCTAATATATGAGCCGCGCGGACACGCAGACATGTACGGCGTACTCTTAGTGAAACCCGATCACGTAGATGCAGATATAGCAGTTTTATTTATGCATAACGAAGGATACTCTACCATGTGTGGACATGCTATCATCGCACTTGGACGATTCGCTATAGATCAACGTCTTGTTCCTATAGTAGAGCCGGAAACACTGATTAAAATTCAATGTCCCTGTGGCCTAATCAATACTTATGTATCGGTCGTAAATGGCAAGCCATCAGAAGTTAGGTTTACGAGTGTTCCGGCGTTTGCCTACATTGTAGAAAAACCCATCATGACTGACTCTTTTGGGTTGGTGAATGTTGATATCGCGTATGGTGGTGCTTTTTACGCTGTAACGACCACAAATGAATTAGGTCTCTGCATAAATTCTTCAAAAACCCAAAATTTAGTTGATGCGGCAACTGACATCAGCGCCGCTGTAAGGACACAGGTATCCTTGGAACACCCGGAGCAACCAGACCTTGGGTTTTTATACGGTACTATTTTTACTGACGGGAAAGATACTTTTAGCAGCCAGCCAACCAAAAATATTTGCATCTTTGCAAATTCACAAGTTGATAGAAGCCCGACTGGATCGGGAGTAACAGCACGCATCGCCCTGCAGCATAAAAAGGGACAAATCTCCATAGGCCAAAGCCGGGTTTTTCAAAGTGTTACTGGCTCCACTTTTTCAGGAAAAGCAATATCTCAAACTTCCTGCGGTGCATTAAAAGCAGTAATCGTAGAAGTTTCTGGTAAATCTTACTACACTTCACGAAGTCATTTTACCCTCGAAAAAGAGGACGAGATGGGGCGTGGCTTTTTATTACGTTAAATTTTTTCCTAAAACAACACCGCAAAACTTACCTTTGAGAGCGATTAACATGAACACCTGTTCAATTTTTGAACCTTTGTGGTTGTCTAAAAAAAGTTCATAAGTCCCTCCATAACCTAATCAAAAAAATTAAAAACAGAGTTTTCTCTAAAAATTAGGCTCAAGCCAAGATAACAAAAAATGTATTCGGTTTGAGGTGAATCCTCCTCTTAATCGTGAACTACACTTAATGATATAAACTGGCGTAATCCAACGCTTCTGAAAATTGAAAAAGCAATCCCTCTAATAAAAAATCCGCCGGTGCAGCAAATATAATCGTTGCATGGACACCGAATCACGCCGAATCATAAAATGATAAGGTTTTATTTTTCATCCTTCTCACTCCCACAAGGGCCAGAGTATGAGCTCTTGTGGTTACGAAAATAATCATCTCCTATCTTATCAATACTGATGCAGTCCAAACCAAACATTACATCTGCAAATGTGATATACACCTTAAAAGTACATCTCCTATTGGCCACAGACGGAAGGAAATAATCATGTCGAGTGAACTAAAAGCTGCAAAAATCATTGCTACAGCGCGTCACGCTAAAACGACTTTAGACCCTTTGCCTCCCATGTGTCGCCCAAAAGATCTAAATGAGGCCTATAACATTCAGGAAATTATTCATAACGACTGGGGAGAGGACCGAATGGGCGAACGTATTGGTTATAAGATTGGATGTACGACTGCTGTTATGCAAAAAAATTTGGGGATTACTCATCCTTGTGCGGGAAGCATAAAAAAAAGGGATGTCCAATACCTCTCTGCAGTATTACCAATACAAGATTTCATAATGCCGGGCGTAGAGTGCGAAATCGGCGTGGTACTTGACAGTGACCTCAGACCTGAAGACGGGCCGTTCAACCTCGGAAAAACTGCTAAATTGATAGGATCTGTATTTGCTGCTATCGAATTGGTCGACAATCGTTATCGAGGCGCCACTAAAATTGGGGTGCCGACACTCATCTCCGATGATTTTTTTGGTGCGGGCGCAATTTTAGGGGAATTCGTGAACGACTGGGCCGCAATCGATTTGGCGAAGGTAGAGGGCCATTTGTTCATAAACGGTGATCTTCAACATAGCGGTTTCGGCGCCTCAGTGATGGGGCATCCTTTGGAAGCTGTCAGTTGGTTTTTAAACATGAAGGCAAGACGTGCTGAGGTCGTTAAAGCTGGTGAATTCATTCTTACGGGTAGCCTTACTCCCGTGCAATGGATCGCGACCCCGTGCAAGGTAGCGGTTAAAATTGATCAATTAGGTGAAGTAGAAGTGATCTTTAATTGAAACGTTACACTTGAATTCTGACCACTGGTCCTTCACGCGATTCCTACACTTTACAATGAACGTAAGTGAACCGCTATGAATCTTTGATCAAGTTCTGGCTCTTCATACTCGCGCAGGATTTTTTTTCTAAAGTTCATGGGCTCTAACCGCCATATCCCCTCGGCCTCCTCAATCCTACTGTTAGAACGCGTTGTCCTCTGTCAGTAAAGACCGGCAAATACGATGCCTAAATTTCGCTGAGTATTAGTACAACCGAGATAATGACCACCCGAACCAACCCCGAGAATAGCGTCCATAAACTGTCGACCCTAAGAAAAACCGTAGCCTAAAAATAGTTTCGCGAACACTCCAAGTTGATCGCAGTCCCTAACAGACCTCTCGAAACTCAACAAGGTGCATGAATGCTCATTTGCAATTAATTTACAGTTTCGTTTGCAATGAGCCAGATAAAACTCCACCGCCAAAATTCAATAACGCTGGATATGCTTTATTTCAAACAACAGAGAATTTTAAGGCTGCCTCATCGATCATCTCAAGATGACCTCCAGCCATGTTGAGCTCAAATATTCTATTGCGCGCCAAATCCACGATTTCCGTGCGCGCCGTTTCAGGCAAACCACCTGCGGATGGCGCCGGATCATATTCAATGCTCAAGATGATCTGCTCGGCTAAATCGAGCCCACATCGTCGTTCAACAATCGCTAAACCGAAGTCAATCCCTGAAGTTACTCCGCCAGCTGTAATACGATTACGGTCTATAACGACTCTCTCACGTGTAGGCTTTGCGCCGAACTTTCTAAGGTGCTCAGCCCAGCCCCAGTGACAACCCGCCTTATACCCATCAAGCAAGCCTGCGGCCGCGAGAACCAATGACCCCGTGCAAACGCTAGTCAGATACTCCGCGGCTTCTGCCTGCTTTTGCAGCCAAATAAGAATACTCGAGTCAACCATAAGGTGTGCGCAATCAAATCCGCCAGGAACCAGAATTAAATCATACTGCACCGTGTCAAAAATTGTTGAATCTGGATAATACTTCAAACCGAATTGACTGGATATTGGATCAAGCGTTTTCCATACTAATGTAATGTCCGCATCAGGCATTCTAGCCAAAACTTCGGCAGGCCCAGTGAAATCTAGTTGTGTCACGCCCGGAAAAATCAGAATTGCAATCTTGTACTTTTTGTCAGTCATTATGCTCCCCGAACCTAAACCCCAATCAATAAAAATAAGCTTATTCTTTTCTCTTAAACTAACAAAAAATGGTGTTAAAGGTGCCAAAAATACTCTAATTGACGGGCGGTTAACACAGACACTAAAAAACAAAAATGTAGACAGTCTCCGTAGCTAAAAGAGCGTCTTTAACAATGCTACCCTCTTCTTCTCCAGTCCTCAACGAAACATTTGACGTCAAGTGTTTCTATAACTCCCTCAAACACATCGCTTATTAATAATGCCACTTAATCTTTTATTTCGACCTCGCAACCGCAAAATTCAATGTTACCCAACTAATTCAAGGGTCGAGGGAGATATCGATTGATTTCTCCGTCTCTCGCCACTTGGTGGCTCGCCAAAATACTCTCGGAAACACTTAGAGAAATGGGATGCTGAGATAAATCCTGAAGCTAACGCTACATCAAAAATTGACAAAGATGTCTGTTGAAGCAAGAAACGGGCTCTCCCCAATCGCATACGTAAATAGTATTTTGTGGGTGGCACTGCCAAATATGTACGAAATAAGCGTTCTAATTGGCGTGTTGATAAACATACGTTATTTGCTAACTTTGAACAACTCAATGGTGTCTCAATATTATTCTCCATATCTGCAATTACCCTCAAGAGCTTAGGATGCGCAATACCAGAGCGTGAGCGAAGGTCCATACGTTGACCCTCATTTTCTGTCCTAATCCGATGGTGCAACATGTCGTCTGCGACAGTGGTCGCAACGTCCCAGCCCTTTTGTTGCGAAATAATATTTAACATCAGGTCTATTACCGATACGCCACCAGCACAGGTAAGACGGTTTCGATCTGCAACAAATAATTCAGATACCACCTCAACATCTGGAAACTGCTCAATTAATGCAGGAATGCTCTCCCAATGGATAGTGCAACGATAACCATTCATCAATCCAGCGTTAGCCAAAACAAATGACCCCGTGCAAAATGCGCCAATGTCTGCACCATGTGCAACCTTGCGGCGAATGTAAGCGGTTACAGCTGGATCATCATATTTTTGGATATTTACTCCGCCACAGACCAGAATTGCGTCAAATTCATCTGCGTCAGTAAATGCTCGTTGAGCATTTAAATCCAGGCCATTAGAGCCAGTAACTTCGCCAGGTTTACTCGCTAAAGTCGTCCAGCTGTAAACATTCTTACTAAGCGCCTTATTGGCAAGTCGCAGAGTATCAATAGCTAACATGACGGCAGACATTGAAAACTCGGGCATCAATAAAAAGCCGACCCTGTATATAAATTCTGGACCACGCATGTTCGACTACCCGTATATTAAGACATGCTTATTCTATATACTATCTCTTTAAACTGTATCAACCGCGAATAAAATTCAAAAAACTATCCGGGTAACATCCCACGAAGGCGTTCAGCACGCCGTCGTAATAACTCGACCGTGGTTAACAAGAGTATAGAAATACATACCAAGATTGTAGCAACGGCTAAAATTGTTGGGCTGATTTGCTCTCTAATACCAGCCCACATTTGGCGTGGAATAGTTTGCTGCTCCACACTTGCAATAAAAAGAACAACGACAACCTCGTCAAATGAAGTGACGAATGCGAACAACGCCCCCGAGATAACACCGGGTAGGATTAGGGGCAGAACTACCTTAAAAAATACCCTTGTTGGATCCGCACCGCACATTGCGCCAGCGCGAGTTAACGAGTTATCGAAGCCACTTAAGGTAGCTGTCACAGTAATAACCACAAAAGGAGTGCCTAAGACAGTATGCGCTATAATTACCCCGAGATATGTTCCTGTAAGCGGTATAAAGTCGCCAACAGAGGCATAGAAAAAGAAGATCCCCGCCGCCGTAATTACTAACGGTACGATCATGGGAGAAATTAAAAGGCCCATAACGAGTCCTTTGCATGGCATTTCCGAGCGTGAAAGTCCCAGTGCTGCCAACGTTCCCAGAGTAACCGCCATAAGGGTTGACCAAAAAGCAATTATGAACGAGTTAACAATAGACTGGCGCCAAATTTCAGTAGACCAGAAATCCTCATACCACCTAGTCGAATAAGCATTACTATCAAATGCCAACATACTCTCATTGAAAGTAAAATAAGGCTCTGCATTGAAGCTTAAAGGAATAATTACCAAGATCGGAGCAATAAGAAATAAGAATACTACGCTGCAAATGAGAACGAAAGCATAATGCCAGCATTTTTCAACAAGACCTGCATGCTTTGGTAACGAAATGTTACTCATACCCTGTTTATCCTAATTTTAATCGTTCAACACCCACAAGCGAATTATATAACCAATATAAAATAACGACGCCCCCAAGCAATATTCCCCCCAAAGCCGCTGCTAATCCCCAATTCAAGGATTTTTGCATATGAAATGCAATTAAGTTTGAAATCATCTGGCCATCCTGGCCGCCGACTAGTGCAGGTGTGATGTAATACCCAATAGCCAAAATAAACACCAGCAAACTCCCTGCACCAATTCCGGGTAGTGTGTTAGGCACATATATCCGCCAATAAGCTGTATAACGGTGCGCCCCAAGGGATTCCGCAGCACGCATATAACTCGGATGTATTGTTTTCATAACGCTATAAAGCGGAAGGACCATAAAAGGTAATAAAATTTGAGTCATAGCGATTACGGTGCCTTGTGCATTGAATATCAACTGCACTCGCTGCTCATCCTCAAACAAGCCTAGCCATACCATAACATCATTGAGCACACCTTGAGTTTGCAATAACACTATCCACGATGTCGTTCGAACCAAAAGCGATGTCCAGAAAGGTAACAACACCAAGATCATTAGTAGATTAGAATATTTTAGCGGTAAACTTGCTAACAAGTAGGCTATGGGAAAGCCGAGGAAAAGGCTCGCAACTGTCACAATCAGGCTCATTAATAAGGTTCGCCCAAATAAACTCACATAAATTCGCCGATCCTCGTCGCGCAGCTCTATCTCTCCTTTGACGTTATAGCCCCGATCAACAGCTGCCAAATAATTGACGTCAATAATGGTTGGACCTAAACGTTTAATTGTCGACCAAGTCGCAACATCACCCCACTGCGAGCGTGCTTGGATCATGGCTTCTTTAAAAGGCGCCTCCATTTTTTTAACTTTTCGGGCTGTTCCTGTGATTACGCTCCTTAACCCCGACGTCTCAAAATTTAAACGTGTCGCCAACCTACCAATCATCTTGCTTTTTCGCGCCGCCGCAAGATCTTTTGCAGCAGCTGCAAAAGCTAATTCTGACGGTAGACTTTTACCATCCCATTTCTGTAAAACCTCCAAAGTCTGGGGCATATTTTCCGCAACCAATGGATTTTCTACAGATCGAAAAAGCATGAGACAAATTGGGTAGAGAAACGTGACAGTGATGAAGGTAAGAAGCGGTGCAACCAAAAGAATAGCTTTGAAGCGCTTTGTTCGCTCAGTCCGCGCAAGCGCTTTTTTTAACGGCTGCCCATCAACCGTTGAGAGAATCTCGCTCCTCGATGTTTCCAGCGTTTTCGGAGCCATATCCATACGTCTTTAAAAAACTTTAAATTAATCAATCCACCAAAATCTGGACCGCAGGACGGCCCAGACCGCCCTGCCCCAGTGCGCTTTTTCTACTTCGCCAACCACGCATTAAAGCGTTCATTTAATTCGTCTTGACGATCCGCCCAGAATTCAAAATCATTCTGTACAACATTTTTAAAGTTGTTTGCCGCCGTCGGCATATGGGGACCCATTTCAATACCAGCTTCGGCATGTTTACCAATTAAGGGGATCGATGACTTGCGCGCAGGACCATAAGATATCCAAGCAGCCTGTCCAGCCAATCTCTTCGTATCAGTTGAGAATGCAAGAAACTTCATCGCTTCAGCCTTGTTTTTAGCTCCTTTTGGAATAGCCCATAGGTCCATATCAAAAACTTGCCCATCCCACACAATTTCAAATGGCTTTTTTTCAACAGCAATTGCATTGAAAATGCGGCCATTATAGGCAGTCGTCATCGCAACTTCGCCATCGGCCAATAGTTGAGGCGGCTGTGCGCCAGCCTCCCACCAAATAACCGAGCTTTTAATCGTATCGAGTTTCTTGAACGCGCGGTTTACGCCTTCTTTAGTGGCAAGGAGCTTATACACGTCCCTCGCCGGAACACCGTCAGCCGTCAACGCAAACTCAAGGTTCGCCTTTGGTGTTTTACGCATTCCACGCTTACCCGGAAATTTCTTTGTATCAAAGAAATCTGCCATCGTTTGTGGCTTCTTGCCTGAAAATTTAGATTTGTCGTATGCATAAATTGTCGACCAAACAATGTTAGCGATCGCGCAATCAGTAATGGCCCCATCAATAAAGTCATCTTTGGCTGCCACACCATTGTCGCCCTTTGGGAGAATGGAAATATCAACAGTTTCCAGTAAGCCCTCATCACATCCACGGATCGCATCAGACATTTCTAGGTCAACCAAGTCCCATTTGACACTTTTTGCTTCCACCTGAGCTTTAATTTCAGCCAATCCACCCGAGTAATTTTCGGAGAGGATCTTCGTGCCAAATTGCTTGGTATATGGCTTATGATAAGCTTCAACTTGGCTTTTTGTATATGCGCCACCCCATGACACCACCGTCAATTGGTCAGCCCCCGAAGCGCTGGATACTCCAAATGCAACCGCGGCCAGTGCGCTGGCTATAGCAAATTTGTTTGTTTTTAAAAGTTTCATGAAGTCTTTACTCCCTAGGTTACAGATCATTTTCATCTTTCTCGTTCATTTTAGCCACCAAACTAAAAAATCCCACTTTGGTAACCAGTTACAAACTCGACGATTTAACTACAAGCCACGGCCGAGGCCTCAGCGCGCATATTAACCGTCAAGCGCACGACAATCCTCAATACTCCAGCCAAACTGAACTTTTGTATTTTCATGCAATAGCGCGTGATGACTTGCATTGGGGATTTTCACAATAAAGTTTTCCTGACCACAAATGCAGGCCCGTGTCCTGATGTGATCACCCAAATACGTCAACTCCTTAATATTTGCCTCAAAAACATTTGGTAGACTGCCAGACACGGGATTAACTTCAACGCGCTCCGGCCGCAGAGAGAGTTTGGTACGGGATCCGATACCACCAATATTGACTGCAAGTGCTTGCACGGTTCCGCCGCCATCCAAATCAACAACACAATTTTTACCTTTGACTTCCTTAACAGTACCAGAGAGAGAGTTGTTTTCGCCAATAAATTGAGCAACGAATGCATTATCCGGACATTCATATAAAATATTTGGCGGAGCTAACTGCTGGATTACTCCATCATTAAAAACTGCAATTCTAGTCGACATCGTCAACGCCTCTGACTGATCATGCGTTACATATACCACCGTTACGCCTAAATTTTCATGTATGTGTTTGATCTCATATTGCATTTGCTCGCGCAACTGTTTATCCAGAGCTCCCAGCGGTTCATCCATTAAAACCAGAGCAGGGTCAAAGACAAGTGCGCGTGCAACTGCAACACGCTGCTGCTGCCCACCCGATAATTGCGCTGGCCGCCGACCTCCAAATTGGTCCAATTGGACCATCTCTAGCGCCTTCTTCACCCTTACCTCAATGTCTACCTTAGACACCTTTCGAACCTGCAAAGGAAAAGCCAGATTCTCCGCTACGCTCATGTGAGGAAATAATGCATAGTTTTGAAAGACCATTCCAATATCACGTTTGTGAGGAGGCACGTTATTAATCGGTTGGCCAGCGAGCGTAATTTTACCGTGGGTTACTGGTTCAAAACCCGCCAACATCATCAGACATGTAGTCTTACCAGAGCCTGACGGACCAAGCATGGTTAAGAAGTCGCCTCGTGCTACTTCAAGATTCAAGTTTTTTACAACAAGAACCTCCCCATCGTAGCTTTTTTGTACAGACTCGAAACGAACAAGCACTTCGCTTTTATCAGACATGTACAAAGTCGTTTCCTTAACTTAAGCTTTTATTATCTTCGACTTCATACATTCGAGCTGGTCTTTCTAGCAATACTCTTCTCTAAATGATTATCAAAGAATAAGGTAAGGCTATTTTGCAAACTAGACAAGCGGCGACAACCCAATTTTGCTATATTTTTATATTCTACTTTATTAGCAGGCGGGCAATGAACTGTAGGAAACCAAGTGAACTCATCTGGACGCGTGGATAGCTATGTGCGGCATTGCTGGAATTCTATCCCCAATAAACATGACACCACCCAAAGCCGATGAATTGCGAGATCGTCTTATAGCAATGACCCATGCTATGGTCCATCGGGGTCCCGATGGCCATGGCACGTGGATAAGTGATAATTCACGTATTGGCTTTGGTCATCGCAGACTGGCTATTATTGATCTCTCCGAGGAAGCGGCTCAGCCAATGAGTAACGGCGACAATTCCATTTGGATTACTTATAACGGTGAAATATATAATCACGCCCAATTGCGCATTGATTTAAAAGTAAAAGGCTACGAGTTTCGAACACAGCACTCTGATACCGAAACACTAGTCCACGGCTATCATGCTTGGGGATTGGAAGGATTAGTTGACCGGCTGGATGGCATGTTTGCTTTCGCCATATGGGATTCTAAACTCAATAAACTTTTACTAGCCCGAGACCGAGTTGGCATCAAACCACTTTATTTCACACAAATTGGGGGACAATTTCGGTTCGCATCAGAAATAAAGGCCATTCTCACCGACCCTTTAATTACGCGAGAGATAGATAATTGCGCACTCAACCACTATCTGAGTTTCATGATTACACCAGCACCGTTGACCCTTTTTAAGGGAATTTACAAGTTACCCGCCTCTCACATTTTAGAAGTCGACAGCGCTGGCCGCGCATGTGCCAAACGTTACTGGGATGCTGCGCCCACCGGCCATACTAGACCTAAGATAATAGACCATTCAAAAACATACGCCGCGGGTATCCGTGATCACCTAGCAAGCGCAATTGAAAAACGAATGATGTCGGACGTACCAATCGGTGTTTTTCTCTCGGGCGGCATCGACTCTTCCGTTAACGTGTCTCTAATGAGAGAAGTGAGCAAGCAACCAATCGAGACGTTTACAGTCGGCTTTAGCGATTACGAACACCTAAACGAGTTAAATTATGCTCGGCTCGTAGCAAAAGAGTTTAAAACAAACCACCACGAAGTGCTTATCAATAGTGAAGATATGCAAGGGTATTTAGAAGATCTTGTGCACCACCAAGATGAACCAATTGCGGATTGGGTTTGCGTACCGCTGTATTTTGTCTCCAAGCTAGCCCGCGACAACGGGATAAAAGTCGTTCAAGTGGGCGAAGGCTCAGACGAGCAATTTTGTGGTTACGACAGTTGGATGACATACCTTAAATTTTATCGCAATCTTTGGAACCCCTATTGCGCAAATGTTCCCCAATATTTGCGAACTATAATCGGCAAAATCGCTATCAAATATGCTCCAACTGGACGTGATGCCTTTGCTCAGGGGTTAGAGGCACTATTGCGAGCCGGCCAAAATCAGGAATTATTCTGGAGTGGTGCCAACGCATTCTGGAATGTTCATAAGCACAGAATTTTAGAGGACTTTGGGTCTCCTGGCGAATACTCAGAGTTAGCGGATATGGGTTTCAATGTTAATGGTCTCGCATCTTCAGATAGCGGCGATGTAGCCAAAGGTTATTTAGAGGCTCTAGATAAGGATTGTCCAGATTCCGATATGCTGACACGCATGATTTATGCTGAGTTCCGTCTGAGACTACCCGAGTTATTGCTTATGCGTGTTGACAAAGTTACTATGTCACAGTCGATCGAAGGACGCGTTCCATTTCTCGATCAGGCCTTAGTTGAATACACGATGAATATTCCTCAGTCGGCAAAGTTGGGATCAGCCAATATAAAAAAACACGTTTTAAAAGAAGCAGTGCAAGGATTAATTCCGAATCAAATCATTCATAGGCCTAAAATGGGCTTTTCTGCCCCCGTTGCAGATTGGTTGTGCAGTGATTTTGGAGCAGAAACAGAAAAAACCATCATGCGCTCAACGCTAGTGTCCGATGGCCCCCTAAATGGCGAATACATCTCCAGATTATTTCAAGAACACCGCTCCAAGCATTCGGACCACGCACTTCACATTTGGACTCTACATAACTTAATCAATTGGCACGATCACTGGATTTCATAAAAGGTCTAACACAATACGCCTCGATAATGCTCTAATGTCCGTGTTACATAGGCGTGCCAAGCGCAACCTTTCTCCATTCGAACTCTAGCCGCAGCTCCCAATTTTTGGCGAGTCCCCAAGCTTTTACATAAGAGTACCAATGCCTCGCGAAGGCCTTCAACATTACCCTTTTCGACCAAAAAACCCTCATAACCATCTAAGAATATATCCTCAACTCCGCATTCTTTAGTGGCTATAACGGGGAGCCCAGATGCCATAGCTTGCAGTAGTACCAATGGCACCCCCTCTTCCCAAGACGGCAAACAAAAAACATCTGCCTGCTCATATTCACTATGTAATGAGTGATATGGTATGGGGCCTACAACAGAGACATGTTCCATGGGCAGACGTGCCAATATATCCCTCATTTCGTTCTCAACTGGTCCAACTAATCTCAGCTCAGCCGTGCCTGACAGCCTGGAAAATGCTCGAATTAGGTCCGGCACTCCCTTGCGGATCCCCACACGCCCAACAAATAATATTCTTGGCGGACGACTACTAGGAATCCGCTCAGCAGGTTGGAATTTAAGAAGGTCTACGCCGTAAGGATTAACCAATAATTTTGATGATGCGATCCCGCGATCTATAAAAGTATTCGCCGCGAATTTTGAGGGGACAGAGATAAAATCAGCTTCAGCATATTCTATCTCCTCCCGCTGTATAATTTCCATTGGGGTACCTATATACTTCAATCCCTCAGCGGCATACGCACATTCTAGCACGTGAGTTTGATGAACGATGTGGCTCGACCCTCGCTCAATTATTACCTTCATTCCCAGCGATCTTGCAGGCTCAATGGCCTCCAAGGTCGCCGAACTCCATCCTGTTAAAATATCAGCTGACTCGGGAAGTCGCTTAGCCGCAAATTTTGCATATGCCATAGATATAGCGACTGGATTCCGACCCCCAAATATACCAATACGTCGCTTTGCTTCCAGCCACCACGCTCCTTTCATGGGCAGTGCTTCGCCGCAAATTTGCCTTACTGCGCAATCTGGATAGGTCGTGAGCAACTTTGACAACGCCCCATTGCGATGAAGACCTGCCGCGAGCTCAAAGGCATGAAAGCGACCGTGGACCGAAACACAAACTTTCAATTGAAGCCTCTAGAAATTGATATCGCATTTCTTAACACATCTTCTAAAACATCAGCACAGGATGACCAAGTTTGAAGTTTTCGTGTTTCGAGCGGTGAATCTACAAGTTGTGGTTTTTCGCAAAGATCAAGCGCTTGATGGAGTTCTGCTCCATTAACGCATGGATATAAAAGAGTTCCGGCCCGCGAAGCTAAACCCTGTACTTCCAACGTTTCTCCACCGAACGCAATCAACGGTCGGCCTGCCGCTATGAGTTCCAATGCCTTGTGATGCAGGAGACATATGGGATTAAACAAGTAAACGTTGACATTTACTTCAGCCTGCAACCTGTGCAAATCCGGTTGAGGCATAAATCCCTCGACACGAAGAGTGATCCTAGCATTTTTTGCTGCAGCTTTTACTGAATCTCCATCATTCCCTGCGTAGATCAACATGACCTTCGATGTGGAGCTTGTATCGGCCCATCGCCCCAGTGCTTTGCAAAATCGGGTTAGGAGAGTGTTGTTGTAGATGCTTCCAGTAAGTAAAATGTTCAATACTCCATGTTTAGATGGAGTTTTAATATTTGTGACGTATTCAACACCACTATACATTATCGATTTAATAGTGCGTGGAAAAAGAAGATTTGCTTGAGTGCAGTGCGCACTTGACAACACTGTCATGTGACGAAGCAACTTAAAACGACGCGCCATGAGCGACCTGAACCCAAACGGAATGAAGGCAAGCCAATTATCTTTATAATCTCCAACCCAAGGAATAGTTGCGTAAGCTGACAGTTCGGCGCACAAACTCCAAGTATCCGTGTTGCCAAATGTCCCCCAAATCACATCGGGCTTAAATAATTGGGAGAGTGGAGCGAAATTACCCCTCACGACAGCTTGCCAGTCAGGGAACATTCCCCAGTGACGAAGATACGTCCATGCAATTACCAAGTGCCGAATACCTATCGGTAGTTTCCCCTCGCGTGCACGCGAGGCCATGTAAAACCCAGAGGAGCGCAAAGCTAAAATGTAGGGTACATCCCAATTATGTGCTTGTAAGGTAGATGATAGGTCCTTTGGAGAATTTATCGGGAAAAGAGAGGCTGGCGCCTCACATATAATCACAACCTTGTGACCTCGCTCTGCTAAAAGCGAGCCCAAGCGACCGACACGCAAACCACAAACGTGTGGTCGATCTGGATGGCAGTGGTTCATAAGGATAACTCGCATCAACAAGTCTCCACAAATATGGGGTGCCGGGTTGCAGCATTGATCTCATCTACGAAATGGCGATACCAAGATTCTGCTATCACTGGCTTCCATAACGCCCAGGCCAAATGTTCCTCGCCTCTTTTCAACCGAGTTAAAACATATTTCCACCAACTTGGATCCCAGATCCCTCGTGATCGAAATGCCTCACTCTCAATAATGTCCTCCGCTATTATACCCAACGCGCCAGAAAACCAACTTTCCTGCGGTGGCAAAAACCCTTGTTTATTCCAACGCGACGCGATGCCCTCAGGTAACGTCCTTATCATAGAACGGCGAAGAAGCCGCTTGGTTTCCGCATCCCCCATTAGCCGCTCCACTGGCTGTGCAAAAGCAAATTCAGCAAGGCGATGGTCACAAAATGGCAACCGTACTTCTCGAGAGTGGGCCATTGCATTGCGGTCACCGTATCTCAGAAGTGTCGGGAGGTGAGCATTGAACGAGTCCTCCCATAGAGCTTCCATTAGCGTATTTTTTTCATCTGTTAGTGATCGGGAATTCATTATTTTCACAACATCGCCACTCAGCCCAAACCTAAAATCACTTCCTTTGTTTAAAGCGTGGGCGAGTGAGCGCCGAAGTCCAAACGGCAATCGTTTTTTCCATATTGTGGCTGTATCTTCCAACGCCATGGGATAGCGTTTGCGGATTTTGGGCTCCTCAGCCAGCGCTCTAATAGCATCACCACGCTGCACCAATGAGCGCAGGTAAGACTGGAAATACTGTTCATACCCACCCAAAATTTCATCCGCACCTTGACCGTCCAGTAGCACGGTCACACCATGATTTTTCGCCAATCGAAAAACGCACCACTGGGCATATTGACTAGAGCTGCCAACAGGGAGCTCATTATGCCAAACAAATAAAGGTAACTCAGATGCGAGACCATCAGGCGTCGGCGTTGTCTCGTGACTAACCACTTGGGTAAAGTCAATCACTTGGCGAGCGTAAAGCCAGTCGTCACCTCCATCATTTTCAAACCGACCTGTAAACACATGGTAGGGGGAGTCTTGACTTAAATGCCGGCGGTTAAGACACACGATGGAACTAGAGTCTAGCCCACCTGAAAGACAGGACCCCACTTCCACATCGCTCCGCATCCGAATAGCGACTGAATCAGCCAAAAGCTCACCAAAGGCCTCAGCAGCAGCGAGATCTGTCAATTTTTGGGCGTTAAGGTCGGGGGTCAGATTCCAATAACGCGATATTGACCATTCGAGGCTATTGATATTTAACTGTAACACCTCGCCGGCAAGTAATTGCTTTACGCCCCCAAAAATGGACTCCTGCGTGTTATCAAGTCCCCACCTTGGTTGATTCATAAAAGAGGCTAAGCGCATCACATCAACTTCAGATGACACGCTATCTAAACACAACAAGGCTTTATACTCAGAAGCGAAACTAAAAAAGTGATCGCCGTGAGAGAAAAGGAGAGGCTTCTCACCAAATCGATCACGGGCACAAATTAACGTACTGCACATTTCATCATATATCGCAAAAGCAAACATGCCATTGAGTTCTGAGAACCCCGGAATGCCCCATTTCCGATAAACTGCAAGAAGCACTTCAGTGTCAGTGCGACTCTTGAAAATATAGCCCTCAGATTTCAGACGCTCGGCTAATTCGATGAAGTTATAAATTTCCCCATTGAAGGTAATGACAGTTTTTCCGTCATCGCTAATCATTGGTTGAGATCCTGCAGGGGTTGGGTCAATCACAGCTAGACGTCGATGGCCGAGCACCACTCGCCGGTTCAGGCTAGACCAGAGTCCTTCGCCATCAGGACCACGATGAACAAGCTTTTCCAACATCGCTTTAACAGCAAAAACATTGACTGCTCGGTTTCCAATAATTCCAGCGATCCCACACACGCTTATCTCTCCTGTCCAATTAATTGCCCAACTCTACATCACATAAGAGCACAGCTCCCATGGTCACACCACGCAACCAATCCCAAGAATACCTCTCACGTTGACAGCCGGGCATTCCACGGCCTTGACTGATATTGTAATTTTCGGAATATAATTTCGGCTATGGTAGAAAAAACGCGAATCCTTTTTGTAGCTGACCTTAATGTTTACTCAAAAGGGCAAGCTAGACTGCGCGCTCTAAAGTGTATGAACTTTGATATATCAGCTTTAAATCACACACCAATTGGCGGAGAAGATGCCGGACATCCGCCGACCTCACTAACTTTTAAGATCGGATGGAAGTTGGGTTTCCAAATAGACAGCGAAAACGTCAACGCTCTTCTTGCTGACCGCGTGCGTAATTTTAACCCACACATAGTCTGGATTGAAAAAGGTAATATGGTGAAGGCGTCAACTTTAGCATTAATAAAGCGCGAGCGGCCTGCTATCATTATTGCCGCATACTCTGAAGATGATATGTTCAATAGAGCTAATCGGACACACGCCTTTACAGCAGGACTCCCATATTACGACGTAGTCTTTACAACAAAGTCGTATAATATGAGGTCTGATGAACTACCAGCATTGGGCGCAAGACGGTGCATCACAGTCGATAAGGCCTTCGATCCTAACCACCACATGCCCATCGAGATCACAGATGCTGAGCGGTTAGCTTATGGAGCCGACGTAGGCTTCATCGGCACTTACGCGCCTGAACGGGGAAGAGATTTACTTTATATTGCCCAGCAAGGTTTCAACGTTCGGGTTTGGGGAAATGGTTGGGCCAGTCTCAATAAAATCCACCCTAAACTGCGTGTGGAGCGGCGCGCATTGGTCAATACCGACGTCGATCTATGCTATACTAAGGCTATTCAAGCTACTAAAATCAATCTCGGCTTCCTGCGCAAGATGAATAGAGACCTCCAGACCGACCGAAGTATAGAAATTCCAGCATGTGGCGGGTTCATGTTAGCTGAATATTCGGATGAACACGCAAGACTTTTTGAAGAAGGCTTTGAAGCTATCTACTATCGAGATAAGACGGAACTTCCGAAACTTCTTAAATATTTCTTGGAGCACCCTCTCGAGCGGAAGGCAATCGCGCAGGCGGGAAGAAGCAGATGTATAGACGATGGCTATAGCCACGCAAACCGTTTAAAATTTATGCTGGAGGCGGCGTTGGGCACACCCATTTAAGGGCAGCTTTTAATCCTTTTAAATCTTCATTAAAGTTCCATGCTGCTATTTTTTTTGTGGCAGCTGTTTTCATAGTCGATAAAGCCTGTCTATCCTCCAGTAATTGCCACAACGTCTCAGTTAAAATAGATGCATCGCCGGGAGGAACGAGGGCTCCCGTTGCGTCATCAATCAAATCAGCAGCCGCTCCGCATTGATCAGATGCAATGATGGCTGTTCCAGATACCATAGCTTCATTTATAGCAAGCCCCCAAGCTTCACGTTCGCCTGCTAAGACAAAAATATCCGCGAGATCATAGAATGCTGGCAGCTCTGTTTGGTTCCGAAACCCAAGAACACGCACAAGTGGTTCATCCTTACTAAGTGACATGAGCGTCTCACGCTCCTCACCGTCGCCCACATAAAGAAGGTACGGACGCCTATGACCAGCTAATGCACGCCATGCCTCAAATAATGTTCTAGGATGCTTTCGCTGCTGGAGTTTTCCGGCAAACAGAACTACCGCACGTCCTGACGTAATACATAGCTCTTTTCTAAAGTCGTCGCGGCGTAACGCTGCCTCTTTTGCGCGTTCACTAAAAAAATCATTGTCTACCGCATATGGCATGTAAAACAATCGATCTTCCGATATACCCCGCTCCTTATAATATTGCCGGTTTTTAGAGCCAATACACAGAAAACCAGCGCTTTTTGCAAAAATGCGTGAGAGATACCAACGTTTCACAAGACCGCGCAGACCATATTCGTCCGGCATCGCATTTGCGGTATTTTCACCTCGAATAAGCACAGGCACGCCACACGATTTAGCACTACTGATCACGCTGCGTTTCAACCTGCTATTCCACCCGTGAACCCATAAAACATCGGTTTCTCGCAAAAAAGCGCAAGCTTCCGAATTACTAGATACGTGATGATACGTATATCCCTCCGTCAGCGGGACATCCCAATTAACGTGACAGCCGAAACCTGGGTCGGTATACTTGCCGGTGGTTACCATGGACTCGAATAACACAGTAAGTTTAATCGATGGCTCCGACGCAATATGACGAAGCAGTGGGGCCTGATACTGAATGGGATGGCTAACAATATATAGCAATCGCAAGGGTTGGTTCATTTTTTCCACCATTGTCGAGAACTTGAGCAAGGAGATATATAATCGTATTTTAGTGTTCGCTTAAAGGATATCTTGCGTGCGTTTAGACTTAATAAATTTTCTTTCCTGCCCAAACTGTCGCGCGACGGAATTAATGAAGTACGTCGGCCCCCCCCACAAAAATGGTCGCGTGGTTTCGGGCTCCCTCCAATGTACTTCTTGCGGCGCTGATTTCCCCATTATTAACGGCATCCCCCGTTTTGTTAAGCCTGAAGAAGATTATTGTGGTAATTTCGGCTATCAATGGCAAGAATGGGGAAGTATTCAGATCGATCATCTGAGTGCTCATAAACTCTCGCATGACAGATTTCTCGCGGATACCCGATGGGAACCAGATTGGCTTAATGGAAAATTAATCCTCGATGCAGGCTGCGGAGCTGGGCGGTTTAGCGATATCGCAGGGGAGCTTGGTGCTCGTGTGATCGCAATTGATATCAGCACCGCCATTGACACTTGCCGAGCAACCACAGCGCGCCACGACGACAGAGCAAATGGCGGAGTTGACTGCATTCAAGCATCTCTCTTTGATTTACCCCTCCGCCGCGATATCTTTGATGCTATTTATTGCATGGGCGTTATTCAGCACACCCCCCACCCTACAGCGCTTATGACGGGTTTACCGACATTTCTTAAGCCCGGGGCACAGCTTTTTTTAAATTTTTACGAAGAGGGCGTTTGGCGGCGCTTACAAATAATTAAGTATTCATTACGTCTGGTCACACCGTTCCTCCCAATTAACGTGACATGGGCACTTTCAAAAATATTAGTCACGCTTCTTTTCCCGCTAACTGCCGCAATAGCGCGCATTCCAAAAATTAAAATATTGAATCACATTATTCCTATTGCAGCCGTTCATAATCAACTCCTTACTTTGGAACAACAGAGAACCTGGACACTTTTAGACACTTTTGATTGGTATGGCGCGCGCTTCGAAAAACGGCAATATCATACTGATGTCGCCAAGATTCTTGCGGATTCGGGTATGGTCCGTATCTCTACCGAGCCGGGACTAGCTTGGTGTCATAAACCTACTAATTGAAAAGAAATTTACTTCAATTAGCATACAGTGTCGTAAGTCTGCGTAATTCGCTTAATTTGATCATTCCGCTGCTAAGGGCGAAAGCGAGATAGATTGAGACATAAATACCACCGCCACCAATCAAGGCAATGAACGAATCAAACTCTGACCACGTAGGCCACATGTAAGATCCCGCACAAAATACGCCTACAGCCAAAGTCGTGATTATCACCGCGCGTGCTATTAAACCGTAATGTTTAATTCCAAGGGCTTTGTGCGCAGCTACCATAACACCAATACAAATAACAAATTGCGTTATCAATGTCGCTACAGCCGCACCTGTTATACCAAAAATCGGTATTAGAAAAAAATTTAAACCGACGTTGAGAGCCACACTTACAATCATTATGACCATGTAAGGTTTGTCACATTGCCAAGCCACCAACGGGGTGCCAAAACATGCAGCAATATGAAATAGAAATACATAGACCATTAATATAATAAGTACGGAATCAGCACCTTTAAAAGAATCACCAAAAAATACATTTACGAGGATCGGTGCCAAAACAACGCCCGCACCACCAACAGCCCCACCAAAAAAACTAACCGTTCTTGCATGGTTTTCCGCAGCCTTGAGCACAAGTAGATCATCGTCTCTCACTTTCGAAAGAGCCGGTAAGAAGGCACTATGTAAAAGATTTGGGATGACCATGGCGATTAACGATATCCTAGTTGCAGCAACGTATAAGCCCAAGTCATATTCATTTACCAAGTATCCTAAAATGATAATGTCCATGTTCAAATACATAGTCATGAGTATTCCCATTAGGGCTAAAGGTGCGGCTTTCCGGACAAATTTTTTTCTGGAAAGTTCACCCTGTGGGGCGCTATTCGATTTAGAGTATGACCAAAAATACAGTAGTAAAATTAACGCCGTAAACACATTTACAATGATTGGAATCGAGGCCGCTAAGTATATATCAGAAGCATCACTGACAAGAGCCAGAACCAAAACTGCGCCAAGGATTGCCGCGCTACTCTGACGAAGAGCGGCAATCCCCATTCGCTGCTCCGCCTGAAAGTAAAAATCCACAGTCAAGGCAACGCCCAGAATACCCACTCCTTGAATTAAGATTACGTTTCGGGTCATAGCAGGCCAGCCAAGGTAAGGAGAAACAAAAAACAAACACACAAATAACAATCCCGCGAATATTAAACGTGTCGAAATAATTAGTTGTGTCAACCGGCGGCCGTGCGATGATGAACGGGGGATCTCCCTCACGCCATGAACATCCATACCCATATTGGTCAGAAGACCAAGATATGAAATAAGCGCAATCCCAAACCCGATAATGCCATAGTTTACGGGCCCCAAGGCTCGGGCGAAGACAACCGTTGTCACAACACCTGAGGCCAATGTAACAATCTGTGCCCCCCCTAGCGCGAGGGTATTTCGCAATACCCTTTGGCCTAATGTCCCCATTGACAATTTCCTGTCTTTTCTATCTGGTCCCGCTTATCGCGCTAGGCCCAGGTTACTCAAGTACGTGAAACATAGACGCGCATGACGCCACATCGCGTCTCGAAAAGCCTTACGGCCGTAACGCCTCGAGAGGTAACCAAGTTGTTTTTCCACATCCTTGATTTTTAATGCAGAAATCGTATCCAAAATCGACCTATGTTTGAGTATACGATGAGCGTAATCAAAGTAGCCAAACGCCATAGCTAAAATGGCAGTTTTTAATGCCTTTTTAAGATCATTTTCACTGTCAAACCTCAGCTTATCGATCCGCCGAAAAAAAAGATAGTCTCCGTGGACAAGTTGGCCCTTGCTATATGGTATAGGCAGATCATCAGCAAACGGATGAATAATATCACCTTGATATCGCCAATGAGCTGGTTTCAATAAATCAAACAATTGAAAACCTAATTCTGACATACTTAACTCCAGTTCAGCAGCAACCGGATGATTTTCTCTGAATGGCAGAAATGAAACTTCAAGTTTAATTGCGCCGAGCTCAGCAATAATGTCTTGCGACGACGCAATTATCAGGTGTTCAGCCCCTTCAACATCAATCTTCAAATAGTCAACGTCTAAAATTCCAACCTCGTGCAGTGAGTGCCGAAGCGTAGCCATTTCAACTTCTAACTCCCGAATTGGATCAAAAAATTGCGTTTTATGAAATGGGTCACAAATTTCTTTTTTTGCCCTGAGCAATGATGCTGCGCGAGGATCTTCAGGGATGTATAGCCGTGCAGATTGATTCGTATCCCCAACAGCATTGGGTAAAATTAAACGGGATTTCCATGGTGTGCGTGACAACTTTTGTAAGTAAGAGCACTCTCCCTCCTCTGGCTCAAAACCGACAACATTTGTGCAGAAAGCAATAGGTAGTAGGTCAGACTCAAATCCACCGCGGGTACCGATATCGACATAAGTCACCGGATTTGAGTCAAAAAGAGAAAATAGTCCACTCTCGAGAAACAGATTTTCAAAACTCACGAGGCCCCATCCTCAATTATCACCATAACCTGCTGATAAGACCATGCTAAATAACGATAGTTTAAATGTTTATCAGTTATAAATTCTTGAAAAGCACGAAATTCATGATTCCGCCAACCGACAAAATTAAAGTATTCGTCAAATACAATGATAGTATTTTTAGTCAAACGATCAGAGAGAGCTTCTAAGAGGGTTTTAGTCGCTGAATATAAATCGCAATCAACATGTATCATTGCAGCAGGATCAGGGTTAGCCTCCAAAAATAAGGGTAGCGTTTGTTCGAACCATCCTTCGTGGAGGACTACGTTGCTTGGTACAGATGGCACATGACCCTCGGTCGAATAATGTCCTCTCAGTTCATGGCGTCCGGGCCAATCCTCAGGAAGTCCCCGGAAGCTATCAAACCCGTGCACCGTTCGGTGAGTTTTCGATGCTATATAACGGATTGAATCTCCTCCAGCCACACCAAATTCCAAAATCGATCCTTTGGTTGGCATTCTTTGGATAGCCAAATCCAAAACCTCTTCACGTCTATCAAAGATCATGGCCTCTGGCATATTACTCCGAATATAGGCCACAGTTTCGACCTGAGCATCCATCAACATCAGTCGTTTCGGGTGCAATTCGCGACGCTCTAAATGATCAGCGATCGCCCGTGCAAGTTTATTAACCAACTTGTTAAGAAACGGCCGAAACATCAATAGATCCCGCCACTACTTCTTTTAAAGCCTATTAACTTTCGTTTTATTGGCCGAAGCTTTGCTCTAAAAAATCGTTTAAAGGTGATATCTTCCAGTAAACGATCATTTTTTTGAGGCGTTTCCATAAATGTGGGGATCGAGAACATCTGCAACCGCCCCAAACCCGCTCCGCCACTGACCGGTTCTACCCCATGGGGAAGGGTCCCATCGAAAAAGATAACATCTCCCGGACGGACAAGAGAGTCTATATCGGTCTTAGTTCCTGACCTGTTGATTAAAAATAACCCCCCATCCTCATAACTCTTCTTCTTCATGGTCATCAACAACATAAAGTGCCAATGACGCCTGCCATCAGCATGGTCCCTATGCTCAGCTAACCAACCATAGTTCGGGGGGTAATAACTGGTAGTAATATAGATCCCGTATCTATCTTCCCGAATTAATTCCCCATCCAAAGACTGGCTCTCAGCCACACAATTCCGCAATCTATGTAACTTCAAACCAATGCTGCGCGTTGTTACGTCGATAGGCCGATTCCAGAGGAAATCGTAGGCACGATACATGCAACATGAATCAGACCTATGGAATAAAATACGATTGGCCTCTCCCAAAAACGGACCCCATATCACTGGGGCTTGTTTGATGTTATCGGCGTATGCTCGCAGCCAAGTGTCACGCATGGCATCAACGATAGGTTCAGGAACAATCGCTTTAGCCACTGCGAAACCATCAGTGATCAGCGCTTCTCGCAACTTGGTGGCATTAAAGTTATCTATGCTTACATCGGCGGCCGCGCCCGCATCGTCGGGTGTTGACATTCACGCCCCTCTGATCACATGCCAAAGTTATTAGCGTACTGAGAGCCGCCCAGTATGCGGCTGCTGGTATCGCGTTTTTTTTATGACATTCCTAACCCGATCAGCAAGCATTGAAAAATCGCCGCGTAGGAGACACCTCACCCCAAGGATAATCCGCCTAGCCCAGACGACCAATCCAACATGCTGAAAATCCTGCCAATAGCGAATTCTCGCCACCAATGTCGCTGCAAACCCCAAAAGTGGATTGTGTTTCTTTTGCAGGCTGATAATCATTTTACGAATTACCGGGCCATGCCACGGGATTAAGTAAATGCAATTCTCAAGGTAATCTCTTCGATTTAGAGCAGGGAATTTTGGTCGATACACCATGTTATATAACACGGATTCAGCAACCTTCTCATCGCTAACGTCTTCTTCGGAAATATGCCCGGCTTCAAGGGCCATGTTTGTAAAAGGATAATGAGGAAAATATTGCATTTTATAGGTATTTAGATTGATTGGGGTTCCGAAATCTAACAATAGTCCAAGCGCAACGGCTAAACTTTCCGGGGTGTCGAAAGGATTATCAAGGATAATATCATACTGAGGTTGAATCCCATTTTTTCTGAGCATCGCAGCCTTTTCAACAAGTTCTTCATTATTGCCGGGACGATGCATCACTTCTTTTCTAATTTCATCTTGCCCAGATTGCACCCCGAAATGTAAGCTGTTCATTCCAGCATCAGCGAGAAGAACGACATTATGCTCTTTGATCAACCGCGGGACTAACTCGCATTCGAAAGGTAATTTGCAACGTTCCTTATACGCCGCTGCAAACTCCTTGACCCACTCGTCAAAAACGCCGAATACCTCGTCATTGAAAGTAACTGTTCTGGGATCAAGGTATTTCTTCATCCGATAATCAAGTTCCTCCATAACGTGGTCAGGAGTTCGCAATCGAACAAACCGACCATTGCCTCGATTCATCGGAATTAACAATGAGTTTACGCAGTAAGAACACAGATAAACGCAACCTCTCCCCGCCATAACCAACACATCTTCGTCGTAAATTTCAGGGTCAACTATTTCTAGGTGGTTTTTCTCAATAAAATACATTTGCGCTTCGTCAATGGCCGGATAAGGGATATCGTCCATGTCTTGATACAAAACGTCTTGATCCATATCGACCACGTTGTCCTGATCATCTTTGTACCAAAGCCCTTTTATGCCTCGCAGATCCCGTCCCTCGCGAAGACGTTGATTGATCCTCAACATCGTCAGATCACCCTCGCCTTTACAGGCGTAGTCAGCAAATTCTAATGACTCGTGCGGAACAATGGTTGGGTATTTACCCCCAACAACAAACACAGAGTCTGTAACGCCCCGCAGTTTTTTCGCGAGTTGGCGCGCCGCAACAGCATACGGCGCCATAATACTCATTAATATAACATCAGGTTTCAGTTTGCCGACGAGTTCTGCAGCTAACTCGAGTTCGTGATCAGTGATTGGTAGATGGTCATTAGTAAAATTATTTTTAAAGAAAAGCGCAGACGAATTGATGCCATCTTTTAAACAAAGTGCGTGAAAGATACGCGCAGGAAACGACTTGTAACAATAGAGAGAGAGATGAAGAACCCGAGGCGAGTCCGGTTCATCATTGAGCATCAGGGGATTCGCTCGTATCTCATGTAATCGAGCAGTCGCATCAAACCCATTCAGGTCATCCACACACCCTTTGACGATGTCGCTTTTGACAGAGGCCGTTGCTGCTATTCTGTATCCGCTTCTATGGTCCATCTATGCCACCTGTATACTTACTTAGGACGTATTACATAGATTGCGGGTTAATGCACCGAATTTCAAAGTATTTTTACAATACTTCATTCCAGGTTCTTCGCCATGCTCTCGCAACTGCTGCATCAAAATGCTCCAATGCATATTGATTACATACAGTTGACCTTGCCATCAAGGAGTAACGTTGCCAAGTTCCTTGGTCTCCAACCGTTAAAATTGCATCCGCCATATTCTCAGGGTCAAAACAACATATTTGTCCCGTTTGCCCGTTTAGTACGTAATCTTCAGGCCCACCGCAGTCCGTTGAAACGACGGGAATACCGCAGGCCATTGCCTCTAACCCCACAATTCCCAGCCCTTCATGGAATGACGGTATTACGAGCAACCTTAGCCCTTGATAAAAATTCCGTAATTTTTCTGCTGGCAGAATCCCTACGAATTTTAGACGCTTCAAAACACCGATGCGGGCCGCTAAGGTGCAAAGCTCTTGAGAACCCTCCCCGGTAACCAGAAGATTCACATCAAATCCTCTGTTTTGCAGAATTCCAAGAGCCTCAAATAGTAAAGATGCGTTTTTGCGCGGATCATCGAGACGTCCAGCAAATCCAATCTCCCAACCTCGATCAATAGTTGGCTTGGGGAAGAAAAACCTCGTATCAACCGGTATTGGAAGTTTATAGATATCGGCCAAGACCGCCGGGCCAGCTAATGCACGCAATCGGCGGACAGTATCGTCACTTACACCAAAAATGCAATTGTTAGCCCTGAGCACAGCTAATTCTTGGCGACGTAAACTCGGTTCGATTAGAACAGTGTCAAACGGTTTGCGCCACCACGGCATAGAATCTTTTCTGTATTTTCGATCCCCATGCAAGTCAGCCGCGCACCAGACCATATGCCGGACCCCGCAAAATGAGAGAGGGTTCGCAATAAGGATAGAGCCACCAACTGCAATATGTCGCTTATTTCTTCGGATTAGTCCCGACCACTCTGGACTAAAGGCGGTATTTGACGGTTCTAAACCACGAAAATTACTTTTAATAGCATGGTGGTGAAAGTCTCTGAAAACTATTGAAGCCGTCTCTTGGGCCCCGGGTAAATCATAAAATGCTATCTCCACGCGACGACCAGCCCGCTTGAGACTGTCGGCCAAAAGTCTAGCTTTCGCCGTTACTCCGCCAATTAAAAGCGGAGGTAGAGTCAATATCAAACAGTCGCCAACCATAATAGGTTCCAGCACATAACTAAGTTGAAATAGTGAGCCTAATTAAACTTAACTATTCTCTAATATAATCTGTATGGTTTTTTCCTTAGTTTTTTCCCAAGAATACACCATCGAACGGTTTTTAGCGCGTCGGCTTAAATCTATCCGATCACGTTCACAACTCATTAGCGATAAAATAGTAGTCACTATTTCGTCAACGTCATTTGGATCAAAAAACCTCGCCGCATCGCCGAGTACTTCCGGCATAGCAGCTGTGTTTGAACTTGCAATCGGAGCCCCACAAGCCATTGCTTCTACGAGTGGGTTCCCGAATGTTTCAACAGTCGAGGGAAATACGAATAAGCCACAGGATACGTATAATTCGCGCAGTTGATCTGCCGCTACGTGACCAAGAAACTCAACATTATTTTTTAGCCCGTATGTTTTAATCAACATTTGAAGCTTTAAATAATAGTCTTCATCAACTGGTCGTCCAGCAATCTTTAAGATGACGTCAGGAAACGCTCTTTTTACTTGCGCAATTGCGGTGATCAGTAATGTAAAATTCTTTTGAACGTAAATATCTGATACTGCAAGGAGGAAGCGATCTCGTTTTTTTTCAGGTGTGGTTCTTATATAAGATTCCTCAATACCATGCGGCACAATCTCAAGGCGATCCACAAACAAGCCGAAAAAGGCTCTCTCCATACCGCGTTTAGCGTAGTTAGAAACGGCAATAACTTTGCGGCTTCGTGCAAATGATATAAAAGTCGCAGCATATAACAACATCCAATACGCCAATTTTAATGGCCGCCTCTCAACAAATCCAACGCTTACAGCATTTCGCGCCATGACAAAATGATTTCGCGCCAGAAAAGGTCCGTAGTTTGCTGGTGAAAAAATTGCTTTTGCCGCCAGTCGGCGCGCAACACGAGGCAGATCAAGTTGCTCACGCAACAAAACCCTCCAAAACCCCCGCGGATAAATCTGATAGTGATATCGAACACCCTCCAAGCTCGTCGGCAACAGCTTTTTTTGATCTTCGTGCAAACAAACATGCACCTTCAAACGCGGGTCTTGCGCCATTAGCGGTAACATGTTTCGCAGGTATGTTACACCTCCTCCAGTACGGGCGTGCAACGCGTTTATTAAAATTCGATGCCGCTTATCCTCGATAATTTCCCGGATTGTATTTGCCAATCCTGCAACATGTTTTCCCCAAGAAAAAAAGACCTCAGCTCTTTGTTTTCCAAAATCGATAAGCTGTAAACGCAGTTCTTGATCACCATTAAGTCTCTCTACACAACGTGATAAAGCGCTGGGATTACCCAGCTCAAAGTACAACGCCGCCTCTCCACAAATCTCTCGATGAATGGGAATGTCTGAAACAATCAATGGTACTCCCGCACGCATAGCCTCAACCATTGGGAAACCAAATGTTTCCGCCATCGATGGGAAAACAAAAGCATCATATTCGCAAAGAGCGTGACTAAGTTCCGAATGATCTATTCTTCCCATCCTCAAACTTGATAAATACTCGGTCGATTGAAGCGCATGCAATTCTTCGTTGGCATTATCCCAAGTGCTAAAATCCAGAGGCTCCATGGTGATCCGGGTTTCTGTTTTAAGGCCTCTCTCACACAACAAACGGGTGGCTTCTGCCAAAGTGAGAGGGTCTTTATGCGGATAATAAACGGAAACATATAGTAGGCGGATAATACCATCTGCACGCCACACTCTCCGCCCCCTATCCATCATAAACCGAGGACTCACTCCCAAATAGTTAACCGAAGCCGTGTCATGTAAGTCGTTATCGTAGTCAGCAGCCGCATTAAGCGCTACCTCAGACGGAAAAATTGTTTCTCGCGAACACCTTGCAGACCACAACATTAGATTTCGCCGTAACCATGCAGATAGGCGCTCACGCCGGCTCAATTTAGGCAAAACCTTTTCCCGATAAACTGGGTTGAGATAAATCTCTCCTTGGACAAGTAAAACTTGCGGAATCGGCGGAAACAAAACACCATAGTTTGCTGACGAGAAGAGCAACGCTGCGCCGCTTTGGCGGACAATTTTTCTCCAAGCAGTTTGTTCCCAGATAAAGCGATGAACTGGACCCCAAAAACGTTTTTTTAAAGGCACGACTTTTACCAAATGATTAGTATTTTCAGACTGGTGTTTAAATCCGGGCGGAACATAAACAATAGCGTCTAAACCCTCTCTGGACATATAGTCTATCAGGTTGGAAGTATATGTGACTATGCCCCCTGTATTGGCAGAGATAGCATTAACTATAATTTGCATAATTAGGACTTAACCAAGAATTGATCCTCTGTCGAGCCAACAATGTATTATGCATGCAAGCAATAAAAAAAAAACAACAGAAATTTGAGCCAACTAAATGAAATTAAAACATATTTTGACTTATGCGCTCACACTCTCACCCAAGATTTTTGCAAAAAAAGCCGGATCGATTGTGTTAAGGCGTATATTGGCAAAATGCAACGCAGTTTTACGTGGCCATAAGTCATCGTTTCCTCTAGACGATCTACTTAGCGAATTAGCAGCGCCACCTATCGGCTTTTACGGTCACATCGATGCTTCAGAAGCTAGCATAACTCCCATGCTACATACTTTAGCCTCACGCCACGCGAACCACGCATTCAACCTTTTAGGTAGCGGGTGGGTTCGACTCGCTTACGGAGCAATTTATGACGGATTCGCAGGTTACAGGTATTATTCCCACTTAAGTGGAAATGAGGACCAAATTATCGCAAGGCTCTCACCGGGCAATCGTAAACAAGCGAGTAAAATTCGAAAATATCTATCGACTGGATACCAAGCTATCGATTGGCAAGTTGATTTTCGCTCGGGACACAGATGGCGCGAAAACGATGTTAGCAAAGGGATATTTTATGGCCACCTTCCCGGGGTTGACATCAAGTTACCTTGGGAGTTAGCCCGCCTACAGCATCTTCCCATGATGGCGCTAGCCGCCCGCTCTGCTGATGGCAAGACCGCTGACAAATGGCGCAGAGAATGTCTGGATCAAGTCCTCGACTTCATATCCACTAATCCCCCTGGGTACGGGGCCAACTGGGTTTGCACAATGGACGTCGCCATTCGCGCGGCTAACATGGTTCTAACATATTGGTTGCTATCCACAGACAAAAATGTAGAGAGCAGGTCACATAAATTATTTGAGCGAGAATTAGTCTATAGCCTGACCTCGCATGGCCGTCATATTATCAGTAATCTTGAGAACACAGACACCAGCTACGGTAATCACTATCTTGCTGATATTTGCGGACTCCTCTATGTCGCGGCTGCTTTGCCGCGAAACACGGAAACATCATATTGGTGGCGTTTCGCATGTGATCAGTTAATATCAGAAATAAGCCGACAGTTTAACTGCGACGGAAGTAATTTTGAGGGATCAACAAGCTACCATCGGTTGTCTAGTGAAATGGCTGTGTATGGGCTAAGTCTGATCGTTGGCCGTGATGGCGCAGAGAAAATCCCCGCTGAGATTGCATCAAAATTGGCCGCAATGGCGCAATTTTCAATTGATATATCAAAGCCAAATAATCAGATAGCTCAGATTGGGGACAACGATAGCGGGCGATTTTTCAAGATTTGCCCCGCACACTTCACCGAAGACCTAACTGAAAATCATCTCGATCACCGGGCTACCATCGCGGCTATCTCATCGCTCTTAAGCATAAAAAGCGGGATCCCTGACTTTAAGGATTTAGGATGTCGCACAGAATGCGAGGTCGTTTCTGCATTAACCAATGGGCAACGATTACTAGTCGAAGCCCCCTATCATGCTGCCACAACACACGCCATTAAAAACAAAATTCCCAGCTTGAAAGGTTCCCATCCCCGCGAGATAAAAATTACCCTGTCCGATCTCGATATACTACTTGGACTCCGACCAGCGGCGTATCCGAATTTCGGGCTTTTTATCTGGAAATCACCACGATTTTACATGTCCATGCGCTGCGGTGTTATTGGTCAAAATGAGCGCGGTGGTCATGCTCATAATGACCAGTTAAGCATTGAATTAAATATCGACGGGGTCGATTGGCTCCTTGACCCTGGTTCATACGTTTACACGCCAAGTCCTAAAACAAGAAACGCCTACCGATCGATCATGGCCCACGCAGCTCCTCGACAAGGCACCCTTGAACCGGCGAGCCTCCGTCTCGGTCTATTTCGATTGGAAAACCGGGCTCAAGCGAAGTGCATAACGTTTAATCATGAACAATTTGAGGGCATGCATGTTGGGTTTGGTAAACCGGTATACCGAGCGGTTAAAATTCAGTCAGGGATCATTCACATCCGCGATACTTGGGGGGGGGCAACCAATTGGGAAGAGTCAGTAGACTCGATAAACGTCGTGTCCGGTGAACAATTGCGTCAAATTTTTGAAATTAACACCGTTTTTTCACCCGGCTATGGATTACTCAACCCTACATAACCCGCCATCCACGCCTCTTTAAGGCGAGGGAGATGTGCTGGTCAGTACTTAGGCATGTCCAGACCGACAGGGACCCATTCAATTTCAAAAGCTCACCGGGCTAATCCTTGTCAAAATATAAAGTTAATAAACCCCCGGTCACTCCATGATAACGCGACATCTTTCAATTAAATCTAGATTGTTCTCGATGTTTACGGACCTGTTTTCAGACAGATTCCCTCTGTAATTAATGCTAATTGAGAAGAGTCCAAAATCTATCCATCCGTGACACGAAAATTTGGAGTGGTAGACTATTATGTGCTCGACTTAATGGCTATAATGGTTTGTTTTTGGATATGTGCGACAGTTAGAGCAGAGGGTTTTTAGCTGAAAAATTAAGAAGCGAAACTTACCCAAGAACAAAAAAAGCCTCAACTACCACCAGACGATAATGAAGCCTTAGATAGGAGCCGTAATGAGCATCCCCAATTCTATCGATATAATCAAAAAACTTATTTCATTTGATACGACGAGCCGCGAGTCAAATTTACAGCTGATAGCATATATTCAAGATTACCTTGATGGACTGGGCATCCAGTCTACGTTGGTACACAATCATGAAAGTACGAAAGCTAACTTATATGCAACAGTAGGCGATCCGAAAAAATCTGGAATAATGCTCTCAGGCCATACAGATGTCGTTCCCGTTGACGGGCAAGACTGGGACACAGATCCATTCAGTTTAACTAACAAAGGCGATAAATTCTACGGACGGGGTACGGCTGATATGAAGAGCTTTATCGGCATTACTCTGGCTTTGTTGCCGGAATTCCTTAAGCGCGGCCTAAACACACCATTGCATTTAGCGTTCTCATACGATGAAGAAATCGGCTGCCTGGGTGTTCGGCGCCTTATCGAGAAAATACAAAGCCTGCCAGTCAAGCCAAGTATGTGCATTGTCGGCGAGCCAACTTCTATGCAAGTGATAACAGGTCACAAAGGAAAACGCAGTTATCGTGCACATGTTCACGGTTTCGAGGCACATTCAAGCTTGGCGACTGAGGGGGTCAACGCTATTGAATTTGCAGCAAGACTTATTGATCGTCTACGCGAGATTGCAGAACGAATACGATTAGTAGGGCCTCATGACTATCTGTACGACATAAGTCACACAACTGTGCACACTGGGGTCATCTCTGGTGGAACCCAATTAAATATCGTTCCAAAAGATTGTGTCTTTGAATTTGAATTCCGTTATATTAGTGATGAAGATCCACAAGCTCTCGAAGATGAAATTCGAAATTACACGTCAGATAAACTACTTCCTTTGATGCAAACCATTAACCCAGAGACTGGAGTTACCATTCAACTCATTAACGACATGCCTGGTCTCGATATGGATGTGGATCACGAAGTTGTGACATTCGTCAAAGCCTTGGCGGGACGGAACGATCACGCCAAAGTTGCCTTCGGCACGGAAGCTGGACTATTTAAAGAGCGTGCCGGAATTCCGACCGTTGTGTGTGGGCCAGGCTCCATTGACCAAGCGCACAAACCAAACGAATTTATTACTTTAGATCAAATAAAACTTGGCGAGAAGTTCTTAAAACGTCTGATGGACAGCGTATGTGTTGATTAATACTTCATTTTTTACAAGATTCTATCCAGCGATATAGTGGGGCATACAAACAATTTTAATCAATCACAGTATATTTAAATGTATTTTGTTATAGAGGGGCAAAATCGTTAAATTTTCCTGCGACTTTGACCGTATATTCTAAATCATTACCGGAACAAATCCGGTGTTGTGGTTGGTTTAAAACACTAAGGAAGTAACATCTCTACGCCCGAAGATACCTAATGAGTGTTAAAACACGAGGTATAATCAGGAGAGCACAATGATAAAACAAACGAATCATAACTTCATACGGCATTATCGATTCTATCTGAACCTAATCAAAAATCATGGTATATAACGACAAAATGAATTTTAATGTGTTTATGGAGTAACCCATATTTACCGATATTGACAAAGATAAATAGTTTTAAAAGTTAACTTCGATAATGACCCCGGGTATGCTGCCTTTAGTTCGACTTTGCACGGAGCACAAATTGTCCAGAGTCACTGCGGTGGGCAAAAAACTGATCTAAATCTGGGTGATCAATGGGATCTTCGTTCCCATCGTCTAAGATAAGATTTTGCTCAGAAACGTAGGCGATATAAGGAGAACGCTCAGGCTCAGGTGTTTCCGCCAAAAGGTGGTAAAATGGTTGATCTTTTCGGGGGCGAACATCTGATGGGATACTCTCCCACCATTCATCACTGTTATTAAATACTGGATCCACATCGAAAATAACCCCGCGAAAACCATATTTACAGTGTTTGACAGGCGTACCAATTTCAAACTTAGCCGTAGCGATCAGACATGGGCCTTTGTTCATTAAAGCTCGAGAGCCGTATTCTTTTGAAGTAAACATATTCAGATTGTAACCAGCCCGCAGGCTGCGTCAACGATTCAGAATTAAGACAAGCAATTAATGTTTGTACGCGGTGTCTCATCGCTTGCGAGGGATGTGCCAATCACAGTTCCCTTACGCCGCCATCCCGCCAGAACGCCAAGCCGAGGTTTCCTTGCATGACGGGCAAACACGCTCACCCACGTGGTTCGATTTGAACTCACTGCGGCACATCAAGCATTTTCGAACCTTTTTTAAAGGGGCGCGGTCGGGTTCGGGTTTTTTAGTATCAGCGCGACGAGAGCTCATCACGCAGCCTCCCTTGTCTCGCTACCGACCTTGGTCATGCGCGCCAAAATCGAAGCCGCAAGAGCAAGGGTCTCCTCAGCTTCATCAACTGTAGTCCCAGCAGTGGCCGGTTCCTCTGTCTCAGCTTTTTCTATAAGTTCCTCAATGCTCAGTGATAAAAACCGCACAAGTTCGAGTTTTTCCATGACCTTTTCCTCAAAATTCCAATCAATTTCTAGTAAACTTCAAAATCTATCGCTAGACGAAAAAAAATATTGCAGTGCATCATTTTCGTGCCCCGCAATATTACTCTGCCGCGAAAAAATTAACTTTACGCACAGCTATAAATTGCATGGGCTTTATACTTGATTATCAAAATGTTGTTTGACAAAATTTTGGTATCCGAACGGTATATAATTATAAGGCTTTAGTCCGCTTATATTTTTTTAATAGTCCCAAGGCAATTATGGCGCAAACATGGATCGAAAACACCCACCATTGCCAAATGAGAATTATTCTCTCTCCAATCAAACCCGTTTACATCAATATTTCCAAAACTCACTAATGCTGCGCCGTATGGTGCCTTTGCTGCGCCGCATGGTGCCTCGGAAATGTTAAAGAATCTTAAATATGATAGAATATGGCATAAACATCATATTTCCGATTTTATAGAATACAGGGCTATCTACCTACGATTGTAGAATCCATATCGGCCACTCAGGCATAACCTTGGCGCTTTTCATCTTTCCTCTCTTTTGAAAAAGCGCTTATGTGTCCTGGAACAGGTATTTTACATTAGGTGAATACATGAAAGGCATGATAAACAAAGGACGCACCGCTAGAGTAAGAGGTCGCAAACTTAGCACTAGGGTTAAAACGGCCAAGGGGCGTAAAACGTCATCTACGCGCTGGCTCCAGCGGCAATTAAACGATCCCTATGTGGCAGAAGCAAAACGTCTTGGTTATCGATCACGTGCTGCATTTAAATTGATCGAATTAGATGATCAATTTGATTTTTTAAGACCGGGCCTTCGCGTAATCGATTTAGGTGCCGCACCGGGCGGCTGGACTCAGGTCGTTATAGAGCGTGTTACGGCCGGTAACCAAATCGAAAAGCACCTGATCGTAAGTCTGGACATACAGCCCATTGCCCCCCTAGTTGGCGTAACTTTGATCGAGCGAGACTTTCTTGCTGAAGATACGCCTGACATTCTGCGAGTGGCTTTAGATGGCTCAGCAGACGTTGTTCTGTCTGATATGGCAGCCTCAACTACAGGGCACAAATCTACCGACCATATCCGGATAATGTCGCTTTTAGAAACAACTGTGGATTTTACCTATAAAGTCCTCAGTCCCGGCGGAACTTTTGTGGGCAAAGTTCTCAAAGGAGGAACTGAGAATGCTTTATTGAGTAAAATGAAACAAAGGTTTGAAAGTGTTCGTCACGCAAAACCTCCCGCGTCAAGAGATGGCTCCGCCGAGTCTTATGTCGTCGCCCGCGGTTTCAGGGCTTAAATTGACGGATATATTGATTTTCTCTGCCAGTGTGGAAATACCAACCAGCAAAAGTACCAGTCCTGAACCTCTTAATCGCTGTGGAATATGGTCATCCACCAATTTGAACCCTTGGTTTTCGCCCGCACTTATGTATGATGGGATGCCAATCTAGACCTTCCTGACGTGGAGTTTGGCACAGTGGAGATTCCAGAGGCTCTAACTTTTGATGATGTACTTCTTGTCCCGGCCTATTCGGATGTCTTACCCTTTGACACGAATACCCGCACTAGACTGACCCGAACGATTGAATTGGGTATACCACTCGTATCCGCAGCCATGGATACGGTTACAGAGTGCAAGCTAGCTATTGCATTAGCTCAAGCTGGCGGGATTGGTGTCATACACAAGAATTTGGGTCCCAGAGAACAGGCCGACGAGGTAAAGCGGGTAAAGAAATATGAGAGCGGGATGGTTATAAATCCGCTGAGCTTACGACCTAATGATACGTTGGCCGACGCACTAGCATTGAAAGAACAAAACGGATTTTCTGGTTTCCCGGTAGTTGAGCCCAAGAGCGGAAAGCTAGTCGGTATCTTGACTAATCGGGACGTGCGATTTGCCGATAAAATGGATCAACCCGTACACGAGTTAATGACCGCTCATACCACCGAGAGACCACTTATTACCGTTCAGGAAGGTATCACACGCGAAGATGCAAAGAAACTTCTGCATCAAAATCGTATCGAGAGACTATTGGTAATAGATGATAATTTTCGTTCGCTTGGTCTGATTACTGTTACCGATATCGAGAAAGAACAACAACACCCAAATGCATGTAAAGACGAAAATGGCAGCCTCCGCGTGGCTGCTGCAACTGGTGTCGGCAATATGGAAATAGATCGAGCCGAAATGCTTCTTGATGCGGGTGCCGATGTCGTCGTAGTCGATACCGCACACGGCCACACTAAGGGCGTTCTAGAATCAATCGCGCGAATTAAGAAACTCTCCAATCGCGCACAAGTTATAGGGGGTAACATCGCCACGGGTGAGGCCGCTAGAGCCCTTATCGACGTGGGCGCCGATTGCGTAAAGGTAGGTATAGGTCCCGGGACAATCTGCACTACGCGCATGGTTGCTGGTGTTGGTGTTCCTCAGTTGTCCGCCATCATGGAGGTAGCAAAGGTTTGCCGTGAAGCGGATATCCCGTGTATTGCAGACGGTGGGATCAAATATTCTGGTGACATTGCCAAAGCAATTGCGGCTGGAGCCGAGTCTGTTATGGTTGGTTCACTATTTGCCGGGACGGACGAAAGCCCCGGAGAAGTATTATTATATCAAGGACGGTCTTATAAATCATATCGAGGGATGGGGTCGATAGGGGCCATGGCAAGAGGGTCTGCTGACCGATACTTCCAAGCCGAAGTCTCTAATGATCTAAAATTAGTTCCAGAGGGCATTGAGGGTCGAGTGCCTTACAAAGGCCCCGTAGAGACCATAATACATCAATTAGTTGGTGGTTTGCGCGCCTCTATGGGCTATACGGGCTCCAAAAATATTGCAGCACTTCGAACAAATACAAGATTTAGACGCATAACCAATGCAGGTTTAAACGAAAGTCACGTACACGACGTTACCATTACACGCGAAGCTCCAAATTATGGTAGCCGAAACTAGAGTTGCACCTACTGAAGACTAATCAGCAGGCTCCAGGTTCGAGTCCTGCCGGGCGCGCCAATTTTTTATAAAAGAAACAAAAACCTAACAAGCATCTGTCCATGTTACCTGAGGGACTGGCATGAGAACAAAATGAACACGATTCCCACTATATATCATAGAAGCGGGTAATAAAGTGGGAAAATCCTAGACCGTCTGACTCGGACCCTTAAAAAATCCAAAGTGGGAAAAGGGGCGGGTAAAATTCTTGAAAAAGGTCGTTAAGTTATTGTTCTGTATGGTTTTCTATTCTACCGCCCACTGACCTCTAATCAGCAAGTTGCATTCGCAGTAGTCAGAGAAAATGAGAAAGATCATCCCCGTCAGATAAATCTTTTCAAAATAAATAATTGGAGATTGTGCGTGTAACTCTCCCCTTCGGATACAGTATACCCCCCGCCAAATGATTTTTTTTAACAAAAAATTGGACGCCCCAAACTACGACAGACGCTCCTCTTAGCATTTTCTATAGAAAGGTCCTCAAGGGGGAGTTACTCTACATTAATGATTACTATGTTTTGTTTAGGAGCTACATCGTGACGCCCGGTGCCCGCATACAAGAGGCTATGGAACTACTTGATGAAGTTTGGCAAAAGAAGAGCCCCCCCGATGTAATCGTTAGGGTTTTCTTTCGGAAACGTCGTTATGCTGGCTCTTCAGATCGCCAATTTATTCAAGATTATGTCTACGCTATTCTTCGACGGCGTGCACGGCTAGATTGGTGGATTCGGCAAATAGGGCTGTGTATGCCATCCCAAACTCGATCCCGCATGATCGCGTATTTAGCCTTGGTGTGTCACATGACCCCAGATGAGATTGCTGAGCGATTTTCAGGCCACAAGTACTGTCCTCGAATATTGATAACGAACGAATTTAAATTGACCAAAGCCCTTCACGGACAATGCCTCAATAACAAGAATATGCCCTTATCTGTAACTAATGAATACCCTACATGGCTAAAACCTGATCTTGAGAACGTGTGGCAAGACAAACTCGGAGATGAAATTGCCGCTTTAAATACCCAAGCGCCTGTTGATGTAAGAGTTAACTCGCTCAAAACAACACGGGACGAGGCCGCATTAATGTTAGCAAACGCATCTATAGAAACACAAAAAACAGAGTTTTCACCGTTAGGTCTTCGGATTTTTGGAACTCCAAGGCTCACGAATACTAGCGCGTACAAGCAAGGGTTAATCGAGATACAAGACGAGGGGGCACAATTGGTATCCATGCTTTGCGATGCAAAACCCGGAATGAATGTAATCGATTATTGTGCGGGTGCTGGAGGAAAAACCCTAGCATTGGCTGGAGCCATGGCGCGTAACGGCAAAATATTTGGCAATCTCATTGCCTGCGATATTTCACTTTTGCGCCTCGACCGGTTACAAGCACGTCTTAAGCGTGCAGGTGCGACGGATGTTAAATGTCAAACTATTAAAACCGAGGATAATGATCAGGCTATACATAGAAAAGTTCGAGCTGATCGAGTTTTGATAGACGTACCTTGCACTGGAACTGGCATATGGCGGCGGGATCCCAACGCTAAATGGAGATTAACACCAGCAGAAGTAATGTATTATGTGGAACAACAGCAATTAATAATGAAGAAAGCAGCCACGCTTGTAAAACCGGGTGGCCGTCTTATTTACGTGACATGCTCCTTGCTACAAAGGGAAAATGAAAACCAAGTGACTTGGTTTCTTAATGAGAATCCTAATTTTGAGATTATTCCAATTACAGATATCTGGAGTGAAGCCATCGGTGGGGCGTGTCCCTCGACGGAGGCCTGTTTGCGTTTAACACCCTTTACGACGGGAACAGATGGTTTTTTCTGTGCTATAGTCAAATTAAGTGTTTCACACAGCAAAATATGCTAAACCTTTGCAAATTTTCAAATTTTAGTGTAACATTGATGCATAGTTTGCGTTAACTATAAAAATTCCTAGTTTCAAATATGTAGTTAGCCTTTTCGGCTACTGTACCGGAAATTGGGTGTTTGTGCTTATAACCTTCACAATGGTTAGTAAGTCGTAAAATTTCGACCCAGGAGAGTGTTAATGTCGTCCAGAAGCAACAATAAGAAACCTGAACCAGATCAACCCCCGATAAAAAAAGACAGAGCTTGCCTAATGTGTGGCAAAAAATTTACATCTAGCCACATCGGAGAACGTGTTTGTACCAACTGCAAAAGTACGGCTGCTTGGCGCGAGGGAAGTTTTGCCGCTTAAACTATGGCCACGCCGTCATCCATGTAAATACGTGTTAAAGATTTAATGACGCCAAAACAACGGAGCTCATGGGCTCCGTTGTTTTATGGTTTTGCTTGAACAACATAATACACTACCTCAATTTAACCCATCAGAATTAACCATTAAGGGCTCGATGAAAAAGAATCGTAATGCAGCGCAAAAAATTTAGCCCAGTACGATATGTATACCCCCTCCCTAATTATACCAGTTCTGGTACCCGCACGCCTCCACTTAATGTCAGCCGATCATGCGCCCGGCAAGTATTCGTGGAACAAACCAAATTTCTCAGGAACTCAATAAATCAAAAGATACAGCAGTTTGTCTCCTCATCTCGCGTTGCAAGACCTCTTAGCCGAAGACACCCAACGATATTCAAGTGTACCACTCAACCGGGTGAAATGCGACAGGCTTTGGTTATTTGTAAAAGTGGGGTAGACATGGGATTAGACACAGGCGGGGTTTCGGAGAGCTCTTGTCCGAACCAATCACTAATGTCCCTTACGCATACCATCAATGATTAAAAACTGACCGAGCATGAACGGTAAACGGTCTCGAGCTGATATTGATTGGGGCGCCTCTCCCACTATCATAGTCGCCTCAATACGCGCTAAAGCGCGAATTCTTCAAACACCGTGTCTTAACGGTACCGTGCTCTGGCATCAGTGGCCCGGGCCATCAATTCACCCACCTTTAGTGCTCATACACGGTGGTTGGGGCTCTTGGACACATTGGATTAAATCTATCATTGCATTATCCAAAACACGAACGGTTTATGCTGTTGATATTCCCGGTATGGGTGGCTCGGGAGATGTAGGTCAACCCGTGATCGTAACCCCCATTGCAGACGTTATCACGCAGGGTATTGATCAATTAATTCCAAATACCACTTACGACTTGGCTGGTTTTTCTTTTGGTGGGATCGTCGCGGCACATGTAGCAGTCCGGCATAGGACTCGATGCCGGAGTTTTACCGCAGTTGGGGCAGCAGGTTTTGGGGAAATGCACTTTGTGGTAGAAGGCATAAAACTCCCGGATATAGAGCTCTCAAATGAAGACAAAAACAGCATTCATCGCGAAAACCTGAAACTACTGATGCTAGCGAACGATGATAACATCGATCCGCTAGCGATACATATTCACCGAACTAACATAGAGCAAGGTAGGATGCGATCACGAAGAATTTCGCTCACCACAAGTCTTATTGAAGCATTACCAAAAATTAAAAGTCGAATCGGGGGAATTTGGGGAGAACGCGACACAACTGGCAACGGAATTGCCATGATTGAAAAACGCCGAGATATTTTCCGCGACATACAGCCTGATTGCCCTTTCGACATCATACCCAATGGGGGGCATTGGGTAATGTATGAAGAACCAAAAAAATTTGTTGAAACTTTGTTGAAACATTTAGCCGTTCACGCGGAATAAGCCACTTTGGAAATGAAAACAGAGGTGAAATATTGCAAAATGACTAAGCATAATGGGCGCTAATGCTTTGTTTCAGTGTATTACCGGAAAAAATAGGATCAGTAGGTTTCACGATGAAAAAGGGCACTTCGTTGATCTAGCTGCATTACCCCACGCTTTGCCAGCCTTGCTAAGTGCTATCGCGAGACGATTTTTCAATTATCGGCCGCGCGTGCCCATGATTTCATATCAAGCAAGGCGTGAAATTGAGATGTTTCTGGGTCCACATACTCGCATGATTGAGTTTGGCTCAGGGAATTCAACACCATGGTTCGCCCTCCGAGTGGGTTACCTTTATAGCTTCGAAGACAAGGCAGATTGGTACGAGCATGTTCAGCAAGAACTGAAAAGAATTGGGGTTCAAAATGTTCATCACGAACTGCGATCAATAGATAGCTACGCCGACCTCTCCTGTATACATAACGAGTCACTTGATTTCGCTTTAATAGATGGGACTGACCGGGCGGGATGTATACGGGCTGTCTTACCAAAAATAAAGGTTGGTGGATGGGTATATCTCGATAATTCAGACAAGGACATGACCCGTCCAAACGGAGACCTTCGTCGAGCCGAGACCGCTTTGCTTAGAGCGGTTGAGAACCGAGGGGGAAGCGTTTTCTTTTTTTCTGATTTTTCGCCCACTAACTTTTTTGTGGAACAGGGCATGTTAGCCAAATTCTAGCGAATCTGACCCCGCCTATAAGGTTAGTATTTATGCCACAATATAAAGCGCACTTGTTTTCGACCAAAAGCCAAACCTGTATGAATATGAAAGGGTAACAGGTCAAAATTTAGTCACAAGAGACTAGTCAAGTGTGTCTCAAATTATTTGTAATCACGTTATAATTTGATCTGTTCCTTTTGAGAGGTTCAATAACATAATATTTTAATGACTTCATTTTTCTATTTAGATAACCTATTTCTGGTCCAAGGTCGATTGAGGAGTTTACAGCCTCGCTGGCATTTATTGGAGAGATACCAACCAAGGGATTATCAGATTGGTAGTTTTTGGCACTATAAACGTGACTTAAAAAATTTATGCTGATGGCCTAAGTATTTGTCGAATAGCTACCCCATCAGCTAAATCGTCAAAACCCTTATTAATCTCCTCCAACCCTATACTGCCTGTTATCAAGCGGTTAACAGGCAATCGGCCGCAGCGGTAGTAGTCTAGATACTTTGGCAGGTCGCGAGAAGGGGTGCACGACCCCATATAACTTCCCTGTACCCTTATCTCACGCGACACCAAGTCATACGGTTTCAGAGAAAACTCAGCTTTTGCAGGGGCAAGTCCAGCGCTAGTTAGAACACCACCATTTCGCAAAATACTATAAGCCAATTTTAATACTTCCACATTTCCCGCCATGTCAAACGCGTGATCAAGGCCACCCGCCGTCAGGTCCTTGATAATTTCTATGATATTGTCCGCGCGAGCATCGATGACATGCGTCGCGCCAAGATCTCGAGCTAACGTAAGTTTGTCGTCGTGCACATCTATCGCAATACAGATGCCAGCTTCAGCAATTTTAGAAGCCATCACGGCATTGAGACCAACTCCACCAAGCCCGATAATAGCTACTGATTGGCCAGGCTTAACCGCCGCCGTATTCAAAACTGCGCCAACGCCTGTAATTACAGCGCAACCGAAGACGGCTGCATCGTCAAGTGGAATATCGTCTGATATCTTGAATGCCGAACGTTGGTCAACAACTGCGTATTCTGCGAAACAAGAAATACCCGAGGCATGATTCAAAATGCCACCTTTTTTGTTAAACCGACGTCCCCCAGCTATTAATTCGCCCTTGGCCTTTGCTGTAACTGAACTACCACAAAGATTTGACCGCCCACCCACACACTCCGGACACTGACCACAACTCGTAACAAATACCATAACGACGTGATCATCCACTCGCAGCCCCTCAACTCCTGGCCCCACCTCTCGAATAATCCCTGAGGCCTCATGACCCGGCACCAAAGGAATGGGTCTTGGACGAATTCCCTCGATAGTCGATAGGTCCGAATGGCAAAGTCCCGCCGCTCTTATTTCAACAAGCACCTCTCCATCACGAGGTCCATCAAGTCCTATCAATTCAACCTGCAAAGGTTGACTGATGACGTACGGTCGTGACAATCCCTGCTCATGTAAAATAGCCGCTCTCATATCCATTTCGTGATGCTATCAGCATTAGGATGAATTTGCTATAAGACATTGACCCTTATGCTCTAAACTCACTCTTTGAAGAAAATAAATCGTTTTAAATTGCTCAACCTTTTTTACCCTCATCTGATGAAGAAAGGAGAAGTGTTATCTGCTTAACATGCGCAAAGCTGCCAAAAAGAGTATCCCGTTTTTAGCTAAGGAGGAGTTTTTTCTTGGGTAGCTATTCAACACTATAAAAGAGCGAATAACTCTCTCAGTATTTTGACAAGTTGACTGATATTCCTAATAGCTCTCAAAAACGTGGTAAGATACTTAAATCGTCTCCACTCGCAATCTCTACTGATTGGGGGTTACTGACCTCGTCATCAAGGCACTCAGGACAGAAGAACTTTGGATTGCTTGCTCCCAGTTACATGCGTGATACACTTTATAGGTTAATTTTGTGAAATAAGGAAATACCAATGAAAATGCGTGCTGCAATTTTGACAGCAACAAAAACTCCCAAGCCCTACGCAACAAGCCGTCCGGTTGAGGTTGCGGAAATTGAATTGGATGCCCCCGGTGCGGGTGAGGTTCTCGTCGAAATGAGGGCTGCTGGCGTATGCCACTCTGATCTCTCTATAATTAATGGTACGCGCCCCCGACCAACTCCCATGGCACTGGGCCATGAGGCAGCGGGTATCATCGCAGACGTTGGCGTTGGGGTAAACCGATTCAAAAAAGGTGACCATGTCGCTTTCGTTTTTGTTCCAAGTTGTGGTCATTGCATTCCATGCGTTTCCGGGCGTCCTGCCCTATGTGAACCGGGCGCCAAGGCTAATTTAGAGGGTAAATTACTAGGAGGGGGGCGGCGTTTAAGCTGGAAAGGTGGAGAAAATATTTACCACCAAGTCGGCGTCTCATGTTTTGCGGACTACGCAGTTGCATCTGAGCGCTCACTCATAAAAATCGATAACTCTTTACCTTTTGACGAGGCCGCACTTTTTTCTTGCGCAGTTATCACAGGTGTGGGAGCCGTGCTGAACGCCGCGCAGATGCCGATTGGTTCAACTGCAGCTATCGTGGGTTGTGGGGGCGTTGGTCTTAACGCATTGCTGGCAGCAAAAATGCTCGGAGCCGAGAGGATAGTTGCAATCGATACTGATGAACGTAAACTAACTCATGCTCAGCAACTTGGTGCGACAGACACCTTTAATGCAACTGATAACAGGTGCATCAAAGACGTTCGAGATGCTACCAATGGAGGTTTAGCTTATGCTTTTGAAGCGGCAGGTACTGCCGAAGCCATGGAAACTGCTTACGGCGTTACCCGGCGAGGCGGCACCGTGACAAGTGTTGGATTAAGTCATCCAGAAACCAGCTTTCAAATTCAGCACGTGAGCCTCGTAGCTGAGGAAAAAACCATTAAAGGATGTTATCTTGGAAGCTGTGTTCCTGCGCGAGACATACCACTTTATATTAATTTTTACCAACGCGGGTTGCTGCCAGTCAATAAATTAATTACGCGGAAAGTGCCATTGAATGAAATAAATGAAGCATTTGACCGGCTGGACACGGGAGAAGATTTACGTCAAGTCATCATCTTCTAGGTCCCTATTAAACGAGTTATAAGATAAAAATTTCTTTCAGCCATTCACTCCTTTATTTTTTTATGATGTACGACGAACATAAGGATTTAATGGCAGAAAAAGTTAATGGCGTGACGTCCTAAACAGCTTTGCCGCACGTCCGGCTAGGACAAAATAAGAAATGAGGACCAACGGTCGAGATCGCTACAATATTGGATTAAATGATACCCAACCCCCTTATTCTAGGCCGTACCAACAAATCTCTTTAATTACTTTGATTTAGACTTGTAACACACCTCTTGACCCTATTCGAGAAAACCATCAGAGTAGTTGTGTTTCACGGGGAGTCCAATGTCGACTTGGGCTGAGAGTCCGTAGCTGTGACGCGCATGTCGCAACATACGGAGACCCGTCGAACCTGATCCGGGTTAAACCGGCGTAGGGATCGGAACGTGGAGAGTAGAGAGGCACGCCCTCGACTCAGACACCGACGCATACCCCGGATCTCCGTAAACTGAAGTATTAAGGAAATGCTCACATGAATGTCATCCGTAAACCAAAAACAAGCGATGTTACAACCGGCGCGTTACCATCAAGTTGCAAGATTTTTGTGGAAGGTAGTGGCCACACTGACGTGCGGGTCCCGATGCGCGAAATCTCACTCCACGAGAGCGCAAATGAACCGCCTATCATCGTTTATGACACATCCGGCGCATATACCGACACCAGCGCTGATATTGACCTTGAGCGCGGTCTCTCCCCGATTCGCGAGGATTGGATCATTGGCCGCGGGGACGTTGAGGAATATCTGGGTCGCAAAGTTAAACCGGAGGACAACGGTAATATTGCAGATAATAAGCTAGTAGATGAGTTTCCAAATAAGCGTTTACCAGTCCGCGGTAAAAGCGGAAAGCCCGTTAGTCAGTACCACTATGCAAAGCAAGGAATTATCACGCCGGAGATGGAGTTTGTCGCAATCCGAGAGAACATGGCACGCGAGCATGACCCCGAGGCCGCCCGCAGATCAATCGAAGATGCGGAGAGTTTTGGCGCAGAGATTCCTCTGTACGTCACACCGGAGTTCGTGCGCGACGAATTAGCCAAAGGTCGCGCCATAATTCCAAACAACATTAATCATCCTGAGTCAGAACCGATGGCTATTGGACGCAATTTTTTGGTTAAAATCAATGCCAACATCGGCAACTCAGCGGTAACTTCATCAGTTGCCGAGGAGGTTGAAAAAATGGTCTGGGCAATACGTTGGGGTGCAGACACTGTCATGGATTTATCCACTGGACGTAATATTCACAATATTCGAGAGTGGATTATACGAAATAGCCCCGTACCTATTGGCACTGTTCCAATCTATCAAGCACTTGAAAAAGTCGAACGAGCTGAAGAGTTAACTTGGGAATTATACCGTGACACCATAATTGAGCAATGTGAGCAGGGCGTCGATTACATGACCATTCATGCTGGGGTTCGTCTACGGCATATTCATCTAACAGCAAACAGAGTGACCGGAATAGTCTCACGCGGGGGTTCGATCATGGCTCAGTGGTGCCTTGCCCATCACAAAGAGAGTTTTCTATACGAAAACTGGGAAGAGTTGTGCGAGATAATGGCCTCATATGACGTCTCTCACTCAATAGGCGACGGTTTTCGGCCCGGCTCTGGTGCCGATGCGAATGACGCGGCACAATTTGCGGAGCTCGAGACAGCCGGCGAATTAGCTGAGGTAGCATGGGCGAAGGGTTGTCAAGTTATGGTTGAGGGTCCAGGCCACGTGCCCATGCACAAAATTAAAATGAATATGGAAAAGCAGCTGGAAACCTGCGGAGAAGCCCCCTTCTATACTTTGGGCCCTCTAGTAACAGATATTGCGCCTGGCTATGACCACATTACCTCAGGAATTGGGGCTGCAATGATTGGCTGGTATGGCTGCGCAATGCTTTGCTACGTCACTCCCAAAGAGCATTTAGGTCTGCCAGATCGCGATGACGTCCGAGAAGGTGTAATCACATATAAGATTGCAGCCCACGCAGCTGATTTAGCGAAAGGACACCCCGGCGCAGCTGCCCGGGACGACGCGCTTAGTAAAGCGCGCTTTGAATTTCGTTGGGAAGATCAATTTAATCTCGGCCTTGACCCAGACAGAGCACGAGATTTCCATGATCAAACAATGCCAAAAGAGGCTCATAAAACGGCACACTTCTGTTCAATGTGCGGGCCTAAATTTTGCGCTATGGAAATAACCAATTTGGTTCGGGACTACGCCAAGGACGGGATGGGTAAAATGTCAGAGAAATTCAAAGAATCGGGCTCTGAAATTTATAATGAAGACTACATAGATAAATCTGCCGCCGAATAAATAGAAAAACGATACTATGAGAAGCCTGGGTATTGCCGATTATCCCGCAAAAAGCAATACACAGGTCCTTCTCTTTGCCCATCTACTTTCTACTTATCAGTTGATAAAAAACCCACTAAAAGCGAATCGAGTAGAAAACTTGAGAGACCTCATGTTGATTTTTTTCGCCTCCCATCAACAATTTTTTTCTGTGTGCTGACCATTATTTCATATTACGGTGTGTGCCGTATAGATTAACGGCGCACATTTTCATAGGGTCATTTTATCGGTGAACCTAACATAGCGAATTAACTCGAAAAAGCTCGACGAAACCGCAAACGGCACTCAGTCAAATCCATATTTCGTTTATGTGCGCTCGGCGCTGACTCTAACACACGGCACAACAAAAAACGTGGCCCGGAAATAGCCGAGAGAAATTCTGCCGCGGCGGGAATATCCTGCGGGTCACATATCACCTTTGTGGACTCAATACCTGCTCCCTCTGCAATAGTTTTTAGGTTAGAAGTTCGCCCTGTATGGCCACGTTGCCCGCCAGTTTCACCATGCATTGCATTATCTATGCAAACGATGGAGAGGTTTGGAGGTTTGGCAGCAGCTACGGTAACCAGCGCCCCAATACCCATCAACATTTCCCCATCCCCGGTTATCACGGCGACCTTGTGCTTTGGTGCGGACAGCGCAAGCCCTAAGCCCATCGGGACTGCCGCCCCCATAGTACCCGCCATTGTTAACGAATTTGCTCCATCGCTGGTTAATGCCGCAGTATCTTTTGAAGCGCCAGCAAGTCCGCTAATAAAAAGCCAATCTAGTTGATCCGGAAATAACTTTGTTAAGAGCTCTCGACGATCAATATGACCAATAGGTGCAACACCCATAATACTCCTCCTAGAAACCCTTTGCGCCAAGAAATTTTTGACCCAAAATAATAGCTGCAGCCTGTCCCCCTTTAGCCGTGGCATTCAATGCGGCAGTTGTTGCTTTCTCTAAATCGCCTGCTTTTTCTACTTTATAAACCAATATCCCCATAGCCTCCAATAGCGGGCCAACGGCCTCACCCATAGGGTATTGCCATGGGTTTTGCTCGCCATAGTCCCCGCGCATAGAGATCATAATCAAAATTGGAAACCGACCACTCTTGACCAAAGACAGATAATTTGGGCAGTTACCCACGCCACTGGATTGCATACACACAACACCACGTCTACCTACGAGGTCTGCGCCAGCGCAAACCGCAATGCCCTCTTCCTCAGTGGTAAGAAGAACAACCTGCGTATCATTATGTGCTTCCGCCAGAGAAATTAGTCGGTCATTCCCAGCATCTGGTATGTGACAAAATAGCGAAACGCCCGCGCTTCTCATTAAACCGAACATAACGCTGGGCCAATTTTTATCGGGACACTCTTCGGTCATATGTACACCCTCCGGACCTTTATGATAGATTATTCTTCCTTACTCAGGGAAACAAGGGCGTCAGCACTGGGATGAGAGGTTATTAAGTGGCCAAGTTTGCTCTCAAGTTGATGTGTCTGGATCATTCAAAATTCTGTCTTGAAAATTCAAGCTTACGCCCATTTTTTTCCATACCCGCTATCCTAATTATCGGCTTATTAAACCCGAGAGCCGTCAGGCGTCGTTACAAGAAGATTGGATGTTTCAACCGTGTTTTTATCTGCGTTTAATTTTTCTACACTGCGTGACTCTTGGTCTCCGAAACGATAGAAGCAATGGGTATGACAGATAACCATATCGAACGCATTTTAATTGTCGATTTTGGCTCGCAATTGACCCAATTGATCGCACGTCGGGTCAGGGAATCTGGCGTATATTGTGAAATACAACCATTTCAGTCTGTCAACTTAAAAAGCATCATGTCCTTTGATCCGAGAGGAGTTATTCTGTCTGGTGGCCCAGCATCAGTGCATGACATGAAAACTCCACGCGCCCCCGAGGCTTTATTTGACGGAAGCCTCAACCTACCCGTACTGGGAATTTGCTATGGTGAGCAAACGATGGTGCAGCAAATGGGGGGCAGGGTTAGTCCGTCAGACCATCAGGAATTTGGGCGTGCAATGTTAAATATCACGGATCATTGCGTGCTTTTTGAGGACGTTTGGGAACTTGGCGGAGTTTACGAAGTTTGGATGAGCCACGGTGATAAAATCGAGAGCTTGCCTCATGGCTTTCGACCGGTCGCAGAGACAAATAGCGCTCCATTCGCCTTCATCGCTAACGATCAAAAACGCTTCTACGCAGTACAATTTCACCCAGAGGTGGTTCATACACCGAACGGAGCCAAACTTATTTCCAACTTTACTCATCGTGTATGTGGTTGCGCTGGGCTTTGGACGATGGCCGCTTTTAAAGAGGAAACAATTAAGAGATTACGAAAAATAATAGGCACAGAGAAGGTTATCTGTGGCTTATCTGGCGGGGTCGACTCGTCTGTTGTTGCCGTCCTCCTGCACGAGACTATTGGTGACCAGCTACAATGCGTATTCGTAGACCATGGGCTAATGCGTATGAATGAAGCTGAAGACGTGGTCCGATTATTTAAAAACCATTACAAAATCCCGCTGATTCATAAAAGCGTCTCAGATATTTTTCTAAATGCGCTAGAGGGGATTACGGACCCGGAGGTTAAACGCAAAACAATTGGCAAACTTTTTATTGATGTATTTGAGGGCGCCGCCAAAAGCATCGGTGGTGCTAAATATCTTGCACAAGGCACGCTATATCCAGATGTAATTGAGAGTGTTTCTTTTACCGGTGGTCCTAGCGTGACTATTAAATCACATCATAACGTAGGCGGTCTGCCAAAACGGATGAATATGGAATTGATAGAGCCTTTACGTGACCTATTTAAAGATGAGGTGCGTGTTTTGGGGCGAGAACTCGGCTTGCCGGATACTTTTGTTGACCGCCACCCCTTTCCCGGTCCCGGACTTGCTATTCGGATACCTGGTGCAATTTCGCAAGATAAGCTAAATACGCTTCGAAAAGCAGACGCAATCTATTTGGAAGAAATAAAAAACGCCGGTTTATACAATGTAATTTGGCAAGCTTTCGCAATTTTACTACCTGTACAAACAGTAGGCGTTATGGGGGACGCCCGCACTTACGAACACGTTTGTGCCCTCCGGGCCGTTACTTCCACCGACGGTATGACAGCTGATTATTTTCCATTCACACATAATTTCCTGGGGCGCACAGCCAACCGTATTATCAATGAGGTACGCGGCATTAATCGGGTAGTGTATGATATTACGTCCAAACCACCCGGTACAATTGAGTGGGAGTAGTCCCACAAATTTTTATTCTTTATTATCAATAGCTTATAGATTGCCTCTTGCGTCAAAGTCGCGTCAAAGTGTAAAGTAACCCTCTGAAAACAGTACGGAATTTTTTTCCGTAGTCAAAGTTTCGTCAAACTGGTGGAACGATTGAAAAGAACTGTCCCAGAGAGGTTTTTATGCCAAGTAAGGCTTCGAAATTTTTCACCGACAATATCCCAATAATGGATGGGGAAGCCTTCATCTTTAAGACACCTCCCTCGGGCGATGTCTGGCAATTCAGAACTTGGATAGACAAAGAGAAAAGACAATTCAGAAAAAGTCTTCGCACGAAAGATGTCGAAACTGCCCAGAGAAAAGCGAGAGAATTATACGCTGATGTTGTTGGTGATGTTGCGAGAGGAAAAAAGTTATTTGGCGAACTTTTCTCCGTTTGTTGTGAAGAATGGCTCGATTATCAAATGCAACGAGTGAAAGCCAAAAGAATAACTATTGGCAGACACGGAACCTTAAAAACGCAAATCAACCGACATATCATCCCATACGTTCACGAGAAAATGGGCAAACGAGCAAAGGTTGGAGCTTTAGACTTCAATACGTTTTACGATTACGGGATATGGAGAAAAGCTCGGAACCCAGAAGTTCAAGACGTAACCATTAGGAACGAGACAACAACCATTCAGAGCTTGTGTCGATGGGCATACCGAAATGGCTTCATAGGTTTTGATAAATGCGAATTTGAGGAAATCAAAATTCGGGAAGCTGTCAGGCGGGACACGTTCACCGATGAGGAATATGTCGAGCTTTATACCTTTATGAGAGAGTGGGTAAAAACCGAGCCATTGCACTCCCCAAACTCCAATATGATGCCTCTCAAAAAGAAACAGTTCTTTCGGGACGCTATCCTTCTCGCCTCAAATTCGCTTATGAGAGTTGGAGAATTGAGGCAGTTAAAATGGGGAATGGTCAAACGGATATTGAAAAGTGGAAAATTTGATTATGCCGAAATCCATCTCCCAGCCGAAATCTGCAAGAACCGAAAAAGCCGACAGTTGATTACGGCTGGCGGTGACTTTCTGAACCGTATCAAGAGCTATTCGAATTTCACCGAACCCCAGGATTTTGTTTTCTGCAATAACGATGATGGTACGCAGATATCAAAGTCAGAATTTTATCGTTTGTGGCGTGATTTGATGGGACAAGTTGACATTGATACCGAGGGGCGAAACCTCTCGTTTTACTCATTACGGCATTTCGGAATTACGGGAGCCTTATACGCTGGGATGGCAGTCTATGACGTAGCTAAAAAGGCTGGAACAAGCGTCACCTACATTGAGGGACACTATGAACATATGGATACCTCAAAAATGCTGTCACAAGCCAAGTTGAGATTTAAGACTACAAAAGAAGGATGGATTGAGAGGTACGAGAGAGACTAATGGAATTACACATTATCATCCCTCTAATTATTTTAGCAGTGTTTGTTGTCGTATTAGCGATTGGTCTATGGCGAGAAGAGAACAAATTGGTCGCAATCGCAATGATTGCAGGGTTAGGCTTCATTTTGATTTACTGGTTGGGAGGGATGGAGCGACTACCGTCCTTTTTCGACACCTATTAGAATTGTGGAACTCCTCGGCTCATTCCTCGTGGCGATAATTTTATTCGTGGTTTTCATCTTACCGTGTGGAATTATCGCCTCATCAGTCGTGAGGAATATAATTCGATATTAAAAACGGACACCTAAGTAAAGCGAACCACGGACCATGAATTGCAAGCCTTAAACCCTTGACTAAATACACCATCATCAAGCAACTTATGGTACTTTCTATAGAAGTGATATAGTAAAAAAATTAGAGGGAAATAGAAGACAAAAAGCTCACCCGAAGTGCCTCTGGGAGGCTAAAGAATTTAATAAATCAGGGATAGTATACAGATGATAGGGCGGAGAAATGTCGAGTTATTTGCATCAGTGGTTTTAGTAATTCTAGTATCAAGTGGATGCCAAACAACACTCGAGAAACAGTCTCATTTGCAACTTGGCAGACAGGGCATGGACTCATGGAATATAAAATATAATAAAAAGTCAGAACATTATGGGACTAGACAAACAGCAATAGCAACGGACTATTCCGGAGCACGTGCAGAGCTCTATTACTGGCAAGCTTTCAGCGACCTTGGCGTTTGGGTCGGAAACACCAACATTAATAAAGAACAGATCCAAAAATTTAACCGGTTCAAAAACAAGGTTTTAAGAATTGAGCCGTCCCTCACTTATATGGCGAAAGTAGGTGAAATACCATATGTAAAAGTGACCACATATAATAGTGAGTGCGTATTTTTACTCGCGCCCTTAACGCAAAGTATGTACGATCGCTTCTCGCGCCCAGATAAGGTATTAATGGGCTACTATTGCGAAAAACCGAACACGAAACTAAGCAATAAAAAAATATTTACTTTCTTTGATGATATACACTTTAAGACGGCGCCCGTTTCCGCGGCGATAGAGGCACAGTCAAGATCAGATATAAGTGCTGACATTCCTGCAAATCAATTAAAAAGCAAACGCGCATTGTCAAAGGCAAAATCAGAATGCAAGGAACTCGGCTTTCAAGAAGCAACCGAGAAATATGGTGAGTGCGTGTTAAAGTTGTACAAAACGCCTTACTTTAGCGATTAATTTAAAACGACAAGGACTACAGGAATTAAATATAGAATAGCAGGTAAACTCCCGCCAGCAGTGACGGTGTTCTTATTGAGATCAAAAAACGCTGAGGAGCCTCTCGTAACCCTTGCACCTGGGTTTCACGACATAGGCACATGAATTTTAGAGAGCTCATACATTCCAAAGTCTTCTTTTCGTATACATTATGGTATAATGTCAGCATGAAAAATTGTATGCTCTTCATCTTATTCTTTAGCTTTACAATAGCGGCTTGCGATTTTGCGTTAGCGAAAAACAATAATAAAAAACAATTCTCCAGACCAATTGCTCTAAAATGGGAGGGAATTGAGAACCTAATTGCCGGTGAAATTGAATTCAAAGAAGGTCAGAGCAAAGGAACATTTTCGTTACTATTACCTGACAAAAGCCGCACAAAATGCAGCGGAACATATATTTTCAAGACCAGGACGACCGGTACTTGGAAGATCAAATGTGACAACGCTCGTTACGCTAATGGCACATTCGTGACCCACGGAGAGAATGCGGGAGCATCGGGAGTTGGCAGAGATAATTTTGGAGAGAGTGTTACGTTTACGGTAGCTGGTTTGCGGAGTAATGAGGCTGAAGAACCACCAGCGGCTCTCTCAGCTAAAGAATTATGTTCCAATGCGCTCGAGTCAGGTGGAGAAAATTGGAAAAAACATTTAGAGAGTCAAAAATTTGTTGCAGAGTCTGCGCGGCGGGGCTTTTCAATAAGGAAATGCAGAGAGCAGGCTGGGATAAGAAATACCGATTCAAAATCAATTTCCCAACGCATGGCCTTGTCCGAGGCAAAGAGGGAGTGCGAATTAATTGGATTTAAAAAGAAAACGCAAAAATTCGGTATTTGCGTAATACAATTGCTGGACTGACGAACACAAAAGCCAAAACCTATTCATATTCCGTTTATGGACCACTATTATTCAATCAAATCGAGGACACAATTACCAAATTTCTCAGTATACATCTTAAAGCCAATATCGCCGCATTCCTTGACAGTCAGCTTTAACTTGTGCATGGCAAGCTGGGGCGATAGTTCATTAAGGCCTGATCGCTCTATATTTTTTAAAAACATATCTCCCCACAATTGATATGCGGTTTGCTCGACCAAAACCGCTGACATTGCATTAACGTGATTCTCGGTAGCCTCTCTTACAAGTTCTTGTACGGACTTGTTGTCATACGACCAAACCGTTGGACTGAGAATAGTGGTAAAAAAAACTAAAAGGCTCAGCTTTTGATAAGGTTTCATTGCGAAATCACAAATTTTTTCAAATTACTTGGAGGTACAATAGTCGCAACCGATATCCGATACCATGTCAAAAGTAACTTAATCTCGGAAACGATTGCAAAATAAAAGTGAGGGCGGGCTCCAACAGGAACGGCAGAAAGCTAATACCAAGGCTAAATTCCGCATCAATCGCCAAGGCTCCCTATCGGATAGCCAAACTGAAGTCAGAGCAAAACCATTACGAACTCTGACCATAATTCAGAATTTCAAATTGCTGGCGTGATAGTTTCTGAAATTCTGATAGGCTTATAGCTATGATGAAAAGATATTGGCTTAATCTATTCTCACCGCATACTTGGGAACGTTTTCGCGAAAATGGCGAAAGTGTTAGTGGCTTCGTTGAGAGGCAACTTAAAACGGCAAACCGCATACAGCGGGGAGATACTTTTATTTGTTATCTCACTAAACTTAGCCGTTGGTGTGGAGTTTTGAAAATCACGGATGGCCCTTACGTTGATGATACACCAATTTATTCTGACCCCGACCCTTTTGTTGTAAGATTTAAAGTTGAACGTCTGATTGCACTTGATTTTGAGCAAGCTCTTCCAATGACAGAACAAAAGGTTTGGGACAATTTAAGCACCACAAGAGACATGCCTATAGGGGTTCAAGGATGGGCACAACACGCAGGCTTGCGTGCATCTCTGAGAGAAATTTCGCAGGAAGATGGCAGCTTTCTAGTGGAGGCTCTGGAAAAACAAGCGGCAGATTTGAAATCTTTTGAATTGAGGTGTAGAGGTCATCGAGAACTCATCCACGAACTTTGCCACCCAGACTGGGTTGGGCAATTAGCTATTGAAA